>Ga0334898_1000740_pt1 | contig 46303 bp, 40 predicted proteins | sample GraSluR3_MG_10_FD_207228 | JGI IMG/M metagenome (GOLD analysis project Ga0334898, IMG submission 207228) | Sludge microbial communities from methane-producing bioreactor in Wageningen University, Netherlands - Granular Sludge_3_08-R3 | ecosystem: Engineered > Bioreactor > Anaerobic >... | reverse complement strand
ATAAATAAAAACGGAAAACGCTCACGGAAAGTTGGATAATTTGGAAACTAAAAATAAAATGAATAGAAATTAATGTGACATTTCTATTTAAACGAAACCTGTGACATTTCTATTTTCTTGACACATATATCATTCCCTAATTGATTTTATTTCCGATATAGTATATAATACGATTCACTAAATTTTACGAGGAAAGCAATGAGAGAGTTCAAGAAGTCGCTTAAACTTAAGGATGTCCTCTATGATATACGCGGTCCCGCTTTAGAGCAGGCTTCGCGTATGGAGGAGGAAGGATACCAGATTATGAAACTGAATATCGGTAATCCCGCGCCTTTCGGGTTTAACGCGCCTGATGAGGTATTGCGTGATGTGATAAAAAATCTTCACAGAGCGCAGGGATATTGTGATTCCAAAGGCGTGTTTGCCGCGCGTAAGGCGGTTATGCAGTATTGTCAGGAGGTTGGGATTCCCGATGTTGATGTCGAGGATGTTTATATCGGTAACGGCGTCAGTGAACTTATCGTTATGGCTATGCAGGCTTTGCTTGACAACGGCGATGAGATTCTTATTCCCGCTCCGGATTATCCCCTTTGGACTGCGGCGGTTAATCTCTCAGGCGGTAAGCCCGTCCATTATCTTTGTGATGAGGCAAGCGATTGGGTGCCCGATGTCAAGGATATTAAATCCAAGATTACGCCCAAAACTAAAGGTATTGTTATTATAAATCCCAATAACCCGACCGGTGCGGTATATCCCCGCGAAAACTTAGAGGAGATTGTTCGGATTGCTCAGGAACATAAACTTATTGTTTTTTCCGATGAAATCTACGATAAGATTCTTTACGACGGGCTAACCCATACCCCGTTGGCTTCATTGGCGGATGATATACTGTTTTTGACTTTTAGCGGGTTATCCAAGAATTATCGCGTCGCAGGATTTCGCGCGGGGTGGATGATAGTAAGCGGAAATAAATCCTGCGCTAAGGATTATATCACCGGATTGAATATGTTGTCGTCTATGCGTCTTTGCAGCAATGTTCCCGCGCAGTTCGGCATACAAACCTCGCTCGGAGGCTACCAAAGTATTAAGGATTTATGCGCTCCGGGAGGCAGGCTTTATGACCAGAGAAACTACGCTTATGACCATATAATTGATTTACCCGGCGTTTCCTGCACTAAGCCGATGGGCGCTTTTTACCTTTTCCCGAAAATCGATACCAAAAAGTTCAATATAAAAAGCGACCAGAAATTCATCTTTGATTTGCTTGTCGCTAAAAAAATCCTTCTTGTGCAGGGAACGGGTTTTAATTGGCATAAGCCCGACCATTTCAGGATGGTATTCCTGCCCCCCATTGAGGATTTGAAAATCGTGATGGAACAGATGCGCGACTTCCTTGAACATTACAGGCAGGATGATTAACTTATTGCCTGCTTTAGACGGTGAAAATCTCTTTCCGTGTGATAAGGGGTTATATATCCCGTATCGCCGTCAAGAATTATTCCATAAGGCAGGAGTGTTTCCGCTTTGTAGGAGGACTTGAGTTTAAATATACTCCCGCGTTTTGCTTTTACGATATTTTGCGGGATTATTTCCCCGAACGACGGATAGTCCATTTTTCTCTTGTATAGCTTTAACGTTTCGTTTATTGCCGTAGCTTTATATGACGGGATATTTTCCCCAACAGGGAGGGTATCCCGTTTTCCTACTATCACCCCGCAATCAAGTCCGTTGGACAGATTTGCTCCCGCGATTATATAATTTACTTCATCAAGATTTTTTATAAACCCGTATTTTAACCTGAACGCCGTCCTGCTTTCATAAGAGATTTTTGTCTTGGTATCATATACCTTGAAGTCCGTATCTTCAAGACGGTTATCAAATTCAATCGGTTCAAGTATTGCAATATCCGCTTTTTTTTCGGTTATACTAAGACTTGGAAACAGCGCTTTAATTATATTTTTTATGCGGGATGTATTTACTGCAATACTTGATGGATTTAGCATATTGATAAGCGCAATAAGCGCGATATTTTCGGTATTATAAAAGCGTATATCGTTGTTTTTATCCGTTGCTTCTTTTACGGTGCGAAACGTCCTGTATTGAAATTTATTTAAAAACAAGGATTCGCTGCCTGCCGACAATGCGTTTTTAATAAATTTAGTCAACGTCCCGTAGTTATGCCCGTAAATTACCGTGCCGTTGTTAAGGAAAAAGTCCGTATATTTATTGTTGTCTATATCATAAATATACTGCATTTTTTCTCGCTTTATTATTATATTAAACGGGCATGGGTTGAAGAGATGTTTAAGCAGACCGTTTGAATTTGCGGTTTTATAATTATCCGGGGAAGGGAAATCCGACATAACGACCTCTGTAAAAAAGTCAGGGGTTTGAGAAACTCAAACCCCTGTGAAATTACTTAGCATATTCAACAACTCTTGTCTCGCGGATAAGAGTAACCTTAATCTGTCCGGGGTATTTCATACCGCCTTCGATTTTCTTGGCTATATCGCGTGCGAGCAAATAAGCCGTATCATCATTAACCGAATCGCTTGCTACGAAAACCCGAACCTCGCGTCCCGCCTGAATAGCGTAAGCCTTTTCGACACCTTCAAACGAAGTAGCGATAGACTCAAGGGTTGTAAGTCGCTTGAGGTAATCCTCAAAGGATTCGCGACGGGCGCCCGGTCTTGATGCTGAAATTGCATCTGCGGCTATAAGAATAGACGCTTCGGGGTATTTGGGGTCAACCTCGTAATGGTGAGCGCCTACGGCATTAATAATAGCTTCATCAATACCGTATTTTTTCAGGATTTCCGCACCGACAACGGCATGTCCTCCGTCCCCGTTAGACGGAACGGATTTGCCGATATCGTGCAGGATTCCCGCCATCTTTGCGGTTTCCACATTTGCGCCGATTTCTCCGGCTATCATTCCCGCGAGTTTGGCAACTTCAATCGAATGTCCATAGACATTCTGTCCATAGCTCGTTCGATATTGGAGACGTCCGATATAAGGATAAAGTTCGCGCGGCAGGATAATTTTTAGGTCTATACATGCCTGCTTTCCAGCCTCGCCCATTTCCATACTTATATCCGCCTCGATTTTAGCTATAACCTCTTCAATCCGGGCGGGATGAATACGCCCGTCGGTTATCAGCTTTTCCAAAGCGAGTTTGGATACGTGTCGTCTGTAAGGGTCATAGGAAGATATGACCACAACTTCCGGTGTGTCATCTATAATCAAATCGACACCGGCAATGGATTCAAAAGCTCTGATGTTTCTGCCCTCTCGTCCTATAATTCTTCCTTTCATCTCGTCATTCGGCAAGGTTACCGTGGTGATAGTTTTTTCTGCGGTAACTTCTGCGGCGTTGCGTTCAATGCATGCGACAAGAATATGGCGTGCCTTTGTTTCCGCCTCTTCTTTTGCGTCATCCTCGATTTTCTTGATAAGTTTCATCGAGTCGGACTTCGCCTCATCTACTATTTCGTTAATCAATTGTTGTTTAGCCTCTTCCGCCGTCATATTGGCGACTTTTTCAAGTTCGCGTAAATGGCGGTCGTAAGCCTTTTGTAATTCCTCCGATTTACGTTGACATTCTTTTTCCTGGCTTGTGATTTGCTTTTCTCGTCTTTCCAAGCCTTCAATTCTTTTGTCAAGTGTGTCTTCTTTTTGAACCAAACGCCTTTGGAGTTGCTGAAGTTCGTTGTTTCTCTCTTTGAACTCTTGCTCAAGCTGCTTTCTTTCTTCTATTAACTCATCTTTAGCTTCCAGCAACATTTCTTTCTTTTTTGCTTCTGCGTTTCTTACCGCATCCGCAATAATCTCTTTCACCTTCTCTTGTGCCGAATTTAAACGGTATTTCGCTATTATCATCCGCGCGAAATATCCGATTGCGATTCCCGGAAGAAGGAGAGAGGGGATCAATACTAAAAGGTTATTCATTGTTCCCCCTTCCTTAAAATTAGGAATTTAGTAAAATTTCATACCTATATATTGTAAAGCAAAATTCAATGTTGTCAAGCAAATTACTATTTCTTTAAATACGGTTTGCAGAATTCCGCCTGTTTTCCCCTTATTTCTCCTTTTTTTCGCTTCAAATTTGATTTTTAGCGATATTTAGTAAATAATAATAGGAGTAATTTTTTTGGAGAACCTATGAATTATATAAGCACTAAGGGAAATTACCCTCCTGTTGACAGCGCGACTGCTATAAAATTCGGTATGGTTCCACGAGGCGGTTTGTTTGTTCCCGAATCCATTCCCGCTATTGATTTTGACCGTTTGAGGGGGATGGATTACGGCGGGGTGGCTTATGAAATTCTAAGGCTTTTCCTGACCGACTTTTCCGAAGAAGAACTAAAAGATTTTATCGCTAAGGCTTATAACGGGGAGCGTTTTGATTCTTCACGGATTGTTCCGCTTCATTTCCTTGATGACAACACCTCTATTCTTGAGTTATGGCACGGACCTACCGCGGCGTTTAAAGACCTCGCATTGCAGATAATGCCCCATTTTCTCACGACGAGCGCCCGTAAACTTAAAAGTTCCCGTGAAATAGTTATTCTTGTCGCGACTTCGGGGGATACGGGTAAAGCCGCACTTGAAGGCTTTAAAGATGTTCCCGGCACAAGAATTATTGTCTTTTATCCGAAAAACGGTGTCAGCGATATTCAGCGTCTTCAGATGGTTACCACAGGCGGTAATAACACGTCGGTTGTTGCAGTTGACGGCAATTTTGACGATTGCCAAAATATGGTTAAATCTATTTTTGCCGATACCCAATACAATGCAATTCTTAATAATCACGGCTTTGAATTATCCTCCGCCAACTCTATTAACTGGGGTCGTCTCGTTCCCCAGATTATATATTATTTTTGGGCTTATCTCGGTATGGTCGAAAAACGGTCTGTCTTTATCGGCGAGGAGATTAATATTGCCGTGCCTACGGGGAATTTCGGGAATATCCTTGCCGCTTATTACGCTTACCGTATGGGACTGCCGGTTAAGACCCTTATCTGCGCCTCAAACATAAATAAGGTTTTGACGGACTTTTTTGAAAGCGGTATTTACGATAAAAACCGCGAGTTTTTTAAAACATCAAGCCCCTCTATGGATATTCTTATATCGTCAAACCTTGAGCGTTTCCTCTATGAGATTAGCGGGCATAACGCATTAAAAATCCAGCGATGGTATAATGAACTTGTAAAAGACGGCAGGTTTAAGGTTGACCAGACTACCGCTATCAGGATGACAGAGCTTTTTGTCGGAGGTTTTGCCGATGAAAAAGAGACTTTTGATGAAATAAAGCGCGTTTTCGATAATTACGGGTACCTTGTTGATACCCATACCGCTGTCGGGATTAATGTTTACAGGCGTTTTCGTGAGGAAAGCGGCGATAATACTCCCACCGTGATTGCATCCACCGCCTCGCCGTTTAAATTCAACAAGGCGGTTTATCGCGCCGTTACCGGCGATGATTCTATTGACGATGAATTTGCCCTGCTTGAAAAACTTAGTGAAATCGGCAAAATGGATATTCACCGCGCCGTTGACGGGTTAAAGGATGCGGAAATTCGTCATAAATTAAATATTTCTACCGATGAGGGGAGACGCGTTATAAAGGAAATCCTCAACATAAAATAGACTAATCCTGGAGGCAGATTAATGAAAAGAGCGATTTTTAGTGTTTATCGAAAAGAAGGTATTGAAAAATTAGCCGCTTTTCTTGAAAAAAAGGGCTATGAGATTATTTCTACCGGCGGGACTTTTAAGTATCTCAAGGCTAACGGTGTCAAGGTTACTGAAGTTAAGGACATTACGGGTTTCCCGGAGGTGCTTGACGGCAGGGTTAAGACACTTCATCCCGTAATTCATTCCGGGATACTTGCTATGCGCTCAAATGAAAAACATCTTGAGGAATTGGAAGCCCACAAGATTTCTCCGGTGGATTTTGTCGTTGTGAATTTATATCCCTTTGAGGGAACGGTGTCGCGCGATGATGTTACCGAAGAGGATATTATAGAACAGATAGATATAGGCGGGGTTACTTTGATACGCGCCGCCGCCAAAAATTATAACGACGTTACCGTTGTTGTTGATAACGAGGATTTTGAGCGCATAATAAAAGAATACGAGGCTGTCGGCTCGGTGCCTGCTCCTACGCGTATGGAAATGGCTTGCAAGGCTTTTGCTCATACCGCATATTATGATGCGATTATTTCCACCTATTTTAACAGTTTAATGCCCGCATATTTCCCGAAAGAATACTCCATACCGCTCAAACGTATTCAGGAACTCAGATACGGTGAAAATCCGCATCAGCTCGGCGCCGTATATAAAACTTATGTTGATAAAAACGCCAACGTTCTTGATGCCGAAGTTCTTTGGGGCAAGAAGCTGTCTTATAATAACGTGATGGATGCCGATGCCGCATTGGATATTTTGCGTGAGTTTTGGGATGGAAACCCGTTTTCCGTGATAATTAAACACACCAATCCTTGCGGAGCTTCAAAGGGAGATACTCTTAAAGAGGCTTACATTCGCGCGCTTGCGGGAGACCCGGTTTCCGCTTTCGGGGGAATTATCGGGTTTAACGGGAAGGTTGATAGTGAAACCGCCGAAGAGATTAGCAAGCAGTTTTGCGAAATAGTTATCGCGCCGGATTATGACTTTGATGCTTTGGAAATCCTGAAGCAGAAAAAAAACCTTCGTATTGTAAAAATAGCTTCCGGCGATATGGGCAAGAAAGGTCATTTTTACCGCAAAATTGAGGGGGGGATGCTTGTTCAGGAATGGGACAGGGTTGGTATGGACTACGAAAGATTTGATATTGTTACCGGTAAAAAACCAAGTTCCGATGAGGAACGGGATTTGCGTTTTGCATGGCTGATTTGTAAGTATGTTAAATCCAACGCCATCGTTTATGTTAAAAACGAGCAGGTAATAGGTGTCGGTGCGGGGCAGTTGTCGAGGGTAGATTCCGCGCGGTTCGGCGCTTTGAAGGCTAAGGATGCCGGTTTCGATTTGAAGGGCGCGGTTATGGCAAGCGATGCGTTTTTCCCGTTTCGCGATAGTGTTGATACCGCCGCTAAGGACGGCGTTGTCGCTATTATTCAGCCCGGCGGGTCGAAACGCGATGATGAGTCCATACAAGCCTGCAATGACCATAAAATATCTATGGTGCTGACGGGTATCCGTCATTTCAGGCATTAGTTTTTATTGATATAAGTTTGCTTATGTTTTATAATAGATATGAGGTTTAAGATTAGAAAAAAGGGACGTCAAATGGTTAAGATTGAGGCGATAATTCGTCCGGGCAAGCTGACTCCGCTTAAAAATGCTATGAGTAAGTTGGGTGTTCACGGCTTGACTGTTTTTGAGGCCGGAGGGTTTGGGCGTCAACGCGGGCATAACGAGATTTTTCGAGGAAACGAGTATTCCGTTGAGCTTATTCCCAAGCTGATGATTGTTATTATTACTACCGAAAATATGGAAGAAGCGGTTGTGGATAAAATCCGGGAGGTTTGTTTTACAGGCGAAATCGGCGACGGCAAAATTTTTATTTACGATATTCGCGACGTAATAAGAATCCGAACCGGTGAAAGCGGCGAAGAGGCTTTGTAGGTTTCCTTATGTTTGTAATTAAAAGGTCTATGAATATATTAAAAATGCGGTTTCGGCTTAAAAGCTGGGCTTTTGTTTTGTCTATTATTTTCTTTGTTTTCGCAAGTGGGTTTGCAAATCCGCTTACCGATATTGAGAGAGCGCATACTCTTTCCCGAACCGACAGGGAGACGGCTATTCAAATCCTTCTTGATGTTAATTCACGGGACGATAACAACTTTATCCGTATCAGAGACCGTCTGACTACGCGACAAAATTACCGTCTGCTGATGGATTTCCTTCGTGCTTTACCCGATAGTAAACGCAAAGCAGTTGAGCTTTTGCGGTTGTCTTTAATTACCGTCAGGACTAACGACCTTATTGATGATATTAATCTTTATTTGGAATTTGATGATGTTTCATCTATAAGCGACAACTTTCATAGTCTTGTTGTAAATCCTGAAATTACAGCGTTTCTTGAGAGCCGTATTACAAACCGCGATATTTTCATTATTTTGCGCGACAGTCATTCTAAATCGAGAAGGTTCGCCCGCTTTGATTTAATTCTTGAAAAGCATAGTCCGCTAAGCGAAAGCAATGAGGTTTTAAGATATATAACCGAAAGTTTTCGCGCTGAAAAACGCGACTTAAAGCGGATTTTGGATATTTATAATTTTGAAAGGTCTCCCGTTATTTCCGGTATCTATCTTTATTCTCTTTTTGTTCAAGGTGATTATCAAAATCTTCTTGATTATTATGAATCCAATACCGAGTTTTTTGATTATGAAATTTTAAAGCGCTATGAAATAGATTTGCCGTATATATTAGGGCGCTCGTATTTTGCCTTGGGGGATTATAAAAAGTCTTTGGACTTTTATGTCAGGACGTTTTTTCCGAGAAAATACGATATTGCGGAATATTCCCTGCTATGCGATTTGGGTATGGGGGACTATCGTTCCGCCAAAGGAATGATAGGTTCGGTCAAAAACAGCGACAGGGCTAAGTTTTATTCCTCGTTCTTGGATTTACTTGAGGGAAACACCAATCGCGGCATACGACTTTTGGAGGAGTATATTGTTAATATCTCAAGCGATACCGACTTCTTGTTGGAAGCGGGACTTATTGCATATACCTTTTATCAAACCCCATCCGATTTGGAATATACATTAAACGCCGTCAGGAATTCTATTTTGCAGAAGCAAATTTCCGATTCCGTCAGGGTTTCTTTATCCTCCGCTTTTGTAGTGGAAAAAGGCGGTATTGTTTCGGAAGTATCGGATTTGGGTTCTGTTTTTGATTTTGTTCTATATAAACGCAGTTTGGATTTTATTAACGAGGGTAAAATTGAGGAAGCTAAAAAAATCCTGCTTGAGATTTTGCAAAATCCTAAATCCTCTCAATTAATCCGTTCTCTTAGTATTTACCGGTTGAGAGGTATTTCTTGAAAAGCCTGTTTAAAAATCAACCTGTCGGTAACGCCTTTATTCATATCTTTGATGCGACGAGTTTCTTTATCGGGATGAGTCTTTGTTCTTTCGGGGTTATAGTTCCCGCCTATGTGAAGTCTTATACCAAGTCGGTGTTTTTGCTTGCGTTGATTCCTATAATTATAGAAGTCGGCAAAAACGTGCCCCAGATATTGATGGTATTTTTAGAGCTTAAAAAAAAGAAGCGAAACCCCGTTTTTAAGTATTTCCTCTTTGAGACACTGCATCGTATAAGTTTTATTTTAATAGGTATCGGTATTCTTATATTTGTCGGCTCAAAAACGTCGGCGTTATTGGCTTTTTATGCCCTTTTTGCGTTGTCGAATTTATCATGGGGTTTGTCCATTCCCAACTGGGCGGATGCCGTTAGCGTAACGTTAAAGGATTCGACGCGGGCGGATTTTATGGGAAAACGGGATTTTTTGGCGAGGGTTGCCGGCATTTTAGCCTCGCTTGCACTTCCGTTTATACTCGGTATCGGCGATTTTCCTTATAATTACGGGTATTTATTCCTGATTTCCGGGTTTATCTTTACTATCGGGGCTGTTCCTATAAAATGGCTTAAAACCCAGCAACCGTTTAAAGAGAAAAACCGTATAGTTCCGGAAAGCTTTCTTAAATTCGTTGCAAGGGGAGTAAAGCGTCTTGTAGCAAATCGCAAACTCAGGGGATATTTAATAATATTCTGGGTGCTTGCCGCTGCGCGTATTACCCATTCGTTTTTTACCCCCTATGTTTTAGACCGTATTATATCGCAATATACGGAAAATTTGCGCGGAGTGCTTTTAAGCGGACTTAACACCTCGCTGCTGGTTTTTATGGCTTTAAATTCGGTAGTTGCGGGATGGGTAATCCATCGTTTTAAGCACAAAACCGCTCTCTTTATTACGGCGATTGCACTTGCTCTTACCAATAGTTTGGTTTTAATCTTTCCGAATTATCCCGTAGCGATAATAAGCACGGTTTTTTACGGGCTTTTTATGGTTTCGATTTTTCTTGTTGTTTTTAATACGATATTGGATTTTACGCCTCACAGCAGAAGGTCATTACGTCTTTCTTTTTTCAATATAATAGATATGCTTGCGGTAGTGGGGTTTTCTCTTTTAGGCGGATGGATTGCATCAATGTTTAATTATGAGGGCGCGATGTGGTTCGTGGTTGGCGTTTCTCTGATTTCGCTTGTTTTTATAGCACGGATTAAGGAATAGATTTTAATTAACGATATGCTTTACCGATAATTCTATTATCGGATTGATTAGGAGGGATAATGCCCAGAAAGCGGGATTACAAAGAACTCTCCGATGAGGAATTATTTGACCTGATAGGCAAGGATAAAAAGGCACAAAACGAATTTTATTTCCGGTATAAGGAAAAGGTCAAGTGGTTCTTATCAAAATACAGGCTTGATTCCCTGCAACGCGAGGATTTGATTCAGGAAGGTATGATTGGGCTTTTCAATGCCATTGACACCTATGATAAAAGCAAGGGGATTAAGTTTTCCACGTATTCAAGCGTGTGTATAAAAAACCGTATAAACAATGCCTTAGGTTCTTTGTGGAACGTAAATAAAAAAATAGATTCTTCGGGCAAAGACCTTGAGGAAGTAACCGAGGAACACAATCCCGAAGATGATGTTATGATTGGCGAGGTTTCGGAAAAGATTGAACAGGCGGTTTTAAATCTTGCCGATATCGAAAAGCGGGTTTTGTCTATGTATTTGGATAAAAAAACTTATCAGGAAATCGCTTTATCGCTTGCAATTTCAACAAAAAAAGTGGATAATATTCTTATGAAAATAAAATCCAAACTTGGTGAGAAAATTAAGCAAAGCGACGTTTTATTAACTAAAGGAAAATGGAGCAATAAGCTCAAGAATTCAATCCATAGGGGGCTTAGTGATGAAGATAAACATTAAGGCTTTAATGCTTTCGCTGGGAATACTTTTTGCAATAGTTGCTTTTTTAATCTGCCTGTGGTTTACCTTTACGGGCTATGCCTCCTCTCTTATTTCCATAATGACCGAATTGGTCGGCGGTGTTGTGGTTATGGAACATCAGGTGATGGCAAGCGGTATGAAGAATTTTTTAAGTAATTTAAGCGGTATTGTATTTTTTACGGTCTTTGCTTTTATAGACGGGGTAATATTCGGGACGATTTTCGGATTTTTTTATAATTTATTTTTGCCCAAGCAAAAAAAATAAAGAGCGCTTTGTATGGGTATTGCTAATGGAATCAGGCTGAAACTCAAATTTCTCGGCGGTATATTTGCTTTGATTGTCCATTCGTTTGTGGAGTATTTCCGTGATAAGCGGGGCAGGAAGCTTGTAAATCGGATACTTACTTTGCAAATATATTTTACGGCAAATCACGGATTGAAAATTATAGGTATTGTAGCTTTAGCTCTCGGCGCGGTTACGGTATTACAGGCATTTACGCAACTTGCCCGTCTCGGCGCACAGGACCTTGTAGGACCTATCTTGAATATTGTAATTGTTCGCGAGCTTGGACCCATTATCACCGCATTTATCGTTATTGCACGGTCGGGAACCGCTATTGCCGCAGAAATCGCTACTATGAATATCAACAATGAGATGGATGCCATTGAGATGGCGGGGATTGATACTTTAAAGATGATTATTTTTCCGAGAATTGCAGGTATGATTATATCCTTTGTCATTCTTACCATATATTTTAATGCCATAGGTTTAATCGGGGGGTTTATTGTCGGAAATCTTATTTCGGGAATAACTTTTGATATGTTTATGACTTACGTTATGAATTCCATCACCTTTGCAGATATTGCATCGGGTTTGCTGAAAGCGGTTATTTTCGGGATGTTTATACCGGCAATTTCCATTTACTATGGTTTTCAGGCGATTGTTCCTACTCAAGTCCCCCAGGTTACAACCAAGGCTGTTGTAAGTTCGATTTTTGCTTTGTTTATACTTAATGTTTTTATTACGGTAATTTTTTATCTTTGACGGGATGTAAAATGGGAGATGTTTTCCTTCGCAATATCTGCTTAAATTTGGGCGGCACTGCTATATTCGATAATTTGACCGAGTTATTTCCGGCGGGGCAGGTTTATCTTCTTATAGGTCCTTCGGGGGGCGGTAAGACGAGTCTTCTCAAGGTTATTTCAGGTCTCTGGCCTGCCGACAGTGGTGTTATCCAGTTTGACGGAGATGATATTCTGAAATTTAATAAGGCAAAGATGCTTGAATTGCACAAGCGTTCGGGATTTGTTTTTCAAAGCGCCGCTCTTATCAGTAATATGAGTGTGTTTGATAATTTGGCTTTATTTTATCAATACCATACCGATATGGATAATTCCGAAATTATGGAAAGGTTAAATCTGTATCTTAATATGCTCGGTTGCGATTTTGATTTGGACCAGCGTCCTAATTCTCTCTCGACCGGACAAAGAATTTTGGTTTCCATAGTAAGGGCTATTTCCCATAATCCCGATTATATATTTTTAGATGAACCCGTTGCTAATCTTGATGCCGTTTCTACAAGGCGGGTTAGGGATATTATTCTTGATTTGAAGAAACGTGGAAAAACGATGGTTATGGTTACTCATAATTTGAATTTCGGGTTTGCCGTTGCCGATAAAATCGGTGTTTTAGCTAACGGAAAAATTGTTGAAAGCGGAACTAAAGCCGAAATTACCAATTCTTCCAATGAGATTACCAAAACCATTTTTGCCAACGATTATTAAATTGTTAAGTATTCTTGAAGGAGGACAATTATGCCGTTTGTTTTTAAAAAAGCGCAAAAGGCGGTGTCAACTCTCCTTATTGTTGCGACTTTTTTGCTTCTTGCATTATTGATACTTGTTGCCAAAGGGAGTAACCTGTTTGAGTTCAAAGATAGATATGTTACCGTTCTTAACGAGGGGTATGGGTTGGCTGCCGGAAACTCTATCAGATATAAAGGCGTTTCTATCGGCAGGATTCGCTCTATGGAACTTACTCCCGATGATAAAATCCGTGTTGATGTGGAAATTTTCAGGCGCTATCGTTATCTTATTAAGGACGATAGCGTGTTCAAAGTATCCGTGGGTATTATTCCCGGTCTCGGCGGTTCCGGTATTGTCTTGCTTCAATCTATAAATCCCCGCGCCCGTCCTCTTGAACCCGGTTCTATGGTTTTCTCATCCGATATGAAACAGGGGCAAAATATTATGGCGGAAATTCAAAAACTTTATCCTAAAGATGATATTATGCTTAAAGTTCAGGATATTCTCGATGTTGTCGATGATTTGCGACCACTTATTACGGCTACTATGCTTAACGTTCGCGATTCTACCGAAAGTATCAAACATATCCTTGCGCAGGTTGAAAAAGATGTTCCTAATATGACTCAGGAGTTAGACGTGATGCTTGTTAATATAAACAGTATTGTCAAAACTCTTGAAGGCTCTATGGGTTCGCTTGACGGCACGCTAAAAAATATTGATAATATAGTCGAAAATATCAGCGATATGACCGAGGATGACCTCAGGAAAGTCCTATTGCTTGTTCAGGAAAATCTCATTGATTTGAAAAAGGTTATGCGCAACCTTCCGCTTGGTATGGGAACGGGACGCGATGCTCCTCCCTCCGGGACTTCTATTTCGGGAGGTGACAGATAATGAAAAAGTCGTTAATTTTTATATCGTTGATGATTCTATCCGTAGCTTCCTGCGCTAAAAACCCCACTGTGCGTGATGATATAAAACGGAGTTTTAATGAGCGTGTTGCTATGGGGAATGAGGAGTTTAAAAAAGGTAGCCTTGTTTCGGCTAAGATGTTTTTTGATGAGGCTTTGCGTAATGCGTATTCTATTGACGATGTCTATGCGCAAATTTTAGTTTTGATAAATCTCGGTGAGGTTGCTTTGGCGATTGATGATGTCAATGGGGCATCCAATAATATTTTTCTTGCCCGCGAAATCGCAGATAAAAGCGGATTGGAAGAGCATAATTTTATTCTTAATATATCTTTCGGTAAATTGCATATCCGGTTTAACCGTATAGACCTCGCAAAGGATTATTATTACAAAGCCCTTAATACGGCAAAGAAAGATACTGAGCGCGCTGTTGCCTACAATAACCTCGGGATTGTTTATTCCCGTGATGATGCCGTGCAGTATGAAAAAGCGCTGGAATATCTTGAAAAGGCGATGGTAATTAATTTACGGGGACCGGCTTATGACCAGCTTGCCGATAATTACTATAATGCAGGAAACGTTCTCTTTAATATGGGACGGTTGCAAACGGCGAAAGAGAATTATGAAAAGGCGCTTGAGTCTGATAAAATCACCGAAAATTCGCGAGGTATTATAAAGGACTTGCGCCGGCTCGCAAGCACAAGTCTCGCATTGGGGAACAGGGATGATGCTCTGTTTTATTATGAAAGGGCGCTTCGTGTTGCACGGTCGATTCGCGCAACAGGCTTAGTTGCGGAGTTTATCGCTTCTGTTGAAATGATTAAATCCGAAGGAGATTAATCGAAAACAACCGTCTTGTTCCCGAAGACCAAAGTGGTCGAGGGCAATCCGAAGCGTGGGTTTTATGGAAACTTAACAGCTTAAAGACGGTTAATCAAATACGACGGTCTTGTTCCCGAAGACCAAAGTGGTCGAGGGCAATCCGAAGCATGGGTTTTATGGAAACTTAACAGCTTAAAGACGGTTAATCAAATACGACGGTCTTGTTCCCGAAGACCAAAGTGGTCGAGGGCAATCCGAAGCATGGGTTTTATGGAAACTTAACAGCTTAAAGACGGTTAATCAAATACGACGGTCTTGTTCCCGAAGACCAGCACCTTGTTTTCCAAATGGAGCTTTACCGCGCGGGATAAAACTAATTTTTCAAGGTCGCGTCCTTTCCTTACAAGGTCGCTTACAGTGTCGCGATGGCTTACCCTTGCTACGTCCTGTTCGATTATGGGTCCTTTGTCTAATTCCGCCGTTACATAATGACTTGTCGCCCCGATTATCTTAACCCCTCGTGAATAAGCCTGATGGTATGGTTTTGCGCCGACAAAGGCCGGTAAAAACGAATGATGGATATTTATTATCCTGTTTTCAAAATGCGAAACAAATTCGGCGGACAGAATTTGCATATAGCGGGCAAGTATTATCAGGTCTATTTTTTTTTCTTTTATCAGGGCAATTTCTTTATTTTCAATCTCAGGCTTGTTTGATTTTTCTATCGGGAAATGGATAAACTCTATATCGAAATTCCTTGCGACATTTTCGAGGTCGGGATGGTTACTGATTATGAGTTTTATATCGGTTTTAAGTTCGCCGGATTTATGGCGAAGGAGTATATCGTAGAGGCAGTGGTCGAATTTTGAAACGAAAATTGCGCTGCGATGGATTTGGTGTGAAAACCTCAGTATCCAATCCATCCCGAACTTTTCCGCAATCTGGAAAAAATTTTCGCCGATTTTATCTTTCTCGATTTTAAACCCTTCAAGCTCCCACTCTATACGCATAAAGTAGGTGGAAGTTTCGGGGTCGGTGTGCTGGTCGGAATAAATGATGTTGCCGTTGTTTTCAAATATAAACTGCGAAATTTGTGCAACAATACCCCGTTTGTCCGGGCAGGATAAAAGTAAAATAGCCGTCTCTTTTTTTTCCATAGTTGCCTTCCGATAATAAATATAAAAGATTATAGCATAAAACGTGGAATTTCAAAAGTTTTTTGTTTTGGAAAAAGTCGGGAAAAATTTGACTTTTAGGGTGAATCGGTATAAAATTATTGCCACTGTGGAAAGAAATGACGGGGCTGCGGGAACGCCTCGGTTAAAAAGAAGGGAACGGACGGGGCGTAGCGCAGTTCGGTTAGCGCACCTGCCTTGGGAGCAGGGGGCCGGAAGTTCGAATCTTCTCGCCCCGAATCTGCGCCTGTAGCTCAGCCGGATAGAGCAACGGCCTTCTAAGCCGTGGGCCACAGGTTCGATTCCTGTCAGGCGCAATCATGGTGGGAATAGCTCAGTTGGTTAGAGCACCGGTCTGTGGAACCGGGGGCCGTGGGTTCAATTCCCATTTCCCACCCATTTTAAATAATGCGCCCGTAGCTCAGCTGGATAGAGCAGTGGACTTCGAATCCGAAGGCCGCAGGTTCGAGTCCTGCCGGGCGCGTATGAATTTTGTTTTGCACGGGTCGTTAGCTCAGTTGGTAGAGCAGCTGACTCTTAATCAGCGGGCCACAGGTTCGATCCCTGTACGACCCAAATATCAGCGAGAGTGGCGGAATTGGCAGACGCGCTAGACTTAGGATCTAGTGCCTTCGGGCGTGCGGGTTCAAGTCCCGCTTCTCGCAAAATGTTGCTACAGTTTAATTGATTTTTTTCCGTTAATGTATTATAATTACTCTATATGCGGGAATAGCTCAGTTGGTAGAGCGCCACCTTGCCAAGGTGGAAGTCGCGGGTTCGAGTCCCGTTTCCCGCTCATTTTTTTTATCCTGTGCTTTTTGCTTCTATCATATCCCTCCGCTTAAACCTCTTATTTGACAAAACTCCTCAAAATGATTAAGATTAAGTAAACCCATAAAGAGAGGTAATTACTATGAATAAGATTATTCCTATAATTCTATTATTATTTCTAAACGCGTGTAATATTTCGGCGCGCCAAACACCGGCGCAGTATAATATAGATACGGGTAATCCATCCCGTCCGCTTGAGTTTTCTCCTCCGTTCGTTCAGGAAGGTGAAAATGCCGATATAGAATTATATCGCGCGGGGGTTGATAAATTTGAACTTGACCCTCCGCCCCTCAAAGAAACCCCGTATTATATGAGGCTTACCGGAAAAAGCGATTACCCGTATCTTTGGGTGCAAATCAACAAAAGAGGAAGCGCCGCAAAGCGCAATATTATGCTATGGCTTGACTCATCCAAAGAGTTTGATAAATACTACCTGTTCAAAGAAGGTCCCGGTCTCTATGAGATTAGCATATTCGGCACGGATAGTTTGAGGAATTTGCGTTATCAGGGGCTTGTGTCTTTCAGCGTAAATACCTCGCAAAGCGTTCCCGAGGATTTAGCGTATATTCCATTGAACAAAGAAGTTTTGGATTTTGCAATCTCCAGGAAGGGAGAGAGAGTTGGAAGGGGGGAATGCTGGGATTTGGTTCAGGAGCCTCTTGATATACACAGCGCCGATTGGCCCAGAAGTCTTGAATACGGCTTGGAGCTTAATCCCGCGCGTGATGAGATTAAGCCCGGCGATATTATACAATTCCGTTCTGTTCGTATTGTAACGGAGATTCCCGGCGTGGGAACGCGCACTGAAATTATCGGTATGCCCGACCATACCGCCGTTGTATATGAGGTTTTGGGCGAAAACCGTTATAAGTTATTGCATCAGAATATAAACGGGAAACGTTACGTTATAGAAACCGAGAATGACTTTTCAGGCAGGGTGTCGGGTTCTATCAGGTATTTTCGCCCGATAGCGGGACTCTTAAACCCCGCAAGATAAGTTTAGATTTTGATAAATAATAAAGAGACAATAGCAAAATGCGAAGATTTATAGCGGTAATTTTATTATTGGCTTCGTTTTTTTTAGGATTGCATGGGAAAGAAAGGCAATTGTTGGATAATGATAGTATTAGAACTGTGAGTAAACAGGGGCATTTAATTTTTTCTCCTCCATATATTGATAGGGGAGAGCCGGCGGATATTCGCTATTTTTTAGCAGGCTTGGAAATGTTTGTATTTGACCCACCGCCAAAGAATCCTTCATATTTTATCAGACTTAGAGGAGTAAGCGCGTATCCATATCTTTGGATACAGATACGTAAAGTGGGACGAATAAAAGAAAGTAATATAAAACTTTGGATGGGGGATCCCGGGGCATTTGATAAATATTATGTTTTTAAAGATGGTAAAGGGCAGTATGAAATTAGTATTTTTGGAACGGAAAGTTTAGATAATTTAGATTATGATGGCTTGGCAACTTTTAGAGTAAACGTTACACGAAATGCCCCTTCATTTAGAGCATATATTCCTTTAAATCGAGAAATACTAAATTTCGCCGTTTTAACAAAAGGAAAAACAGTAGGGAGTGGAGAATGCTGGGATTTAGTGCAAGTTCCTCTTGATATATACAGCGCGGATTGGCCCAGAAGTCTTGAATACGGCTTGGAGCTTAATCCCGCGCGTGATGAGATTAAGCCCGGCGATATTATACAATTCCGTTCTGTTCGTATCGTAACGGAGATTCCCGGCGTGGGAACGCGCACTGAAATTATCGGTATGCCCGACCATACCGCCGTTGTATATGAGGTTTTGGGCGAAAACCGTTATAAGTTATTGCATCAGAATATAAACGGGAAACGTTACGTTATAGAAACCGAGAATGACTTTTCAGGCAGGGTGTCGGGTTCTATCAGGTATTTTCGCCCGATAGCGGGACTCTTAAACCCCCCAAGATAAGCTCTCTTGCACAATAATTGATTTTTTCGCAAGCATAGGGTAAAATATTTCCGTTATAAAAATGTGGCGGGCTGTAGCGCAGCTCGGTAGCGCGCTTGGTTCGGGACCAAGAGGCCGGGAGTTCAAATCTCCCCAGCCCGAATTGCGGGATGTCCTACGGCATCCCGTTTTTTATTTTCCTATATAAAAACGTATCCCGATACCGCCGCCTATATCAAATGCCGTTTCAGGGATAAACATAAATCCCGGCGCTATCTCGGCAAAAAGCTCAAATTGCGGAGCGAAAAACCATTGCATACCAACCGGAATCCTGAAGCCCACGTTGAGTGATGATTCTTTCGGTGAGGATTTTATTGTGAATTTTCCGCCCACTCCCAAAAACCAATCGACAGGGCTTGCAAGGACGGAGTTGATTATCCAGTAGTCCGCGTGGATATGAAAGTGGTTGTTGAATGACCATGCTACTCCGAGAGCTATGGGCTTTCCGATTTTTATACTAAATCCTGTCGGTTCACCGACTATTATGCCTAATCCTATGCTTGAGTGTCCCTGTTTAAAACCGGTAAATATTAAACATAATACAAATATCGAAACGGCTGTAATAGTTTTTATTTTCATATATTCTCCTTTCGGGTATTTTTTTCAAAGAAGCAAAGAATTTGTTGTTCCAAAGTGTCGGCGTAGATTGAAATGTTTCCATTCGGTATGTCAATAACCGATATTGTTTCGGCAAAAGATTTATCCTGAGGTAATAATTCGGGTAAGGCATTCCCGAATTTTTTAAGCAAGTCCGTATTCAGAAACGCCCCGTCTTTTTTATCGAAAAGCGCGAAATACAAAATATTTGCCTCTACAAGGTCGTTGAAAAAATGAGTTCCGAGCGAAATATCCGGCACAAAGTCGCTTCCCGAAATTATAAATTCGCAAATTGCCGAAAATGACGAGATTTCCGAGAAAGATACAGGCACCCCCATAAACGGCGTGGATGTTCCCCATCTGCCGGGACCTATAAGCAGGGTGTTAATAGTATTGTCTCGTTGCAATGCGTTAATTCGCCCTATAATTCTTGCCGTTTCGTATCTTTCTCGAAGGGCAAGCGAGGAGTATTTCTGCGGGTTGACTATAATTATCCTGTCTAATGTTTGGTAACGGGTTTGTCCTATAATATTGCCTTTCGATTTTAAAATGATATTCTTTTCTTCGAGTTTCGGTAGTTTTATCACCGTATTATAGTCGGTTTTTGCCTGAAACGGACGGCATTGGACGATATTTATCTTATATTCGCGCTCCGATACGAAATTTAGAGTAAATTCTATATCCACGGGAAAATCGTAAGCCTTTTGCAATGCGGATAATATATCCCTCATATTGCTTACAAAGTCGGTTTTTCCGATAAGCCCCATAAAATCGAGACGCATTCTTCCGTTTTCATAAGAGACCAAATTTGCAATGGGGGGATTAATGCTTCTTTCGCATACGGTTTCAAAACTTAAAGCGACCAACTGGTTCGCCTCAAGGTTGATAACGTCGGCTTTGCGTTGCACGATACCGGGGTCGTTGTCGGGGATTCTTTCGGGAGCGTTAAGCGCAACAATCCTTGTGTAATCATCATCAAGCCTGTCAACTGCGCGTGTCCCCATACCGAATACAATTCTCATAACACCGGCAGCCGGGTCGATAGTTTTATGCCAGACGTATGGGTTAAACGAATACGCCACGCCGGCGACAGACGGATAAAAAAGAGAGGAATATAAATTCCCGGATACCCTTTGCACCAGGAGCGACATTTGTTCATCTTTATCAAGAAGCCCGCATCTTGCCCTGTATCTTAAAGCCCTTTCGCTTAAAGCGCTTGCGTATATATCCTTTATTGCACGTATAAAATCCTCAAGGCGCTTTTCGTGAGGACCCTGGTTTGCGCAAAATATGCTTTCGTATTTGCCTGAAAACGCGTTCCCGTAACTGTCTTCAAGGAGGCTGCTTGAACGGACAAGTATAGGGGATTGCCCGAAATAATTCAGCAGGTCGGAAAACTTTTTGATAATATGGTCGGGGAAAGTGCCGCGATGGATTTGACGTCGGGCAAGTTCCGCGTTTTGAAGCAGGATGTCGAGGTTGCTTTGTTGCTGACGAATCCACCAGCATCCGTTGCGAACAAGAAACGTGTAAAAAACATCGCTTCCGATATAAAACGAGTCGTGGACTTCAAGAATATTATCCCATCGCGTATCGGATTTATTTAGTATGGCGCGGGCTAACAACATACCGAGAGTTTTACCCCCGATAAGCCCCGTCCCGATAATACGTCTGCCGACTTCAATTAATTCCTCAAGTGTGAAATACTTATCCGCGAGGTCATATAATTTTCCGTCCCGCACAAACGCCATTTTAAGAAGACGGGATTTGATTTTATCCGTCTCTTTTTTATCACCGCCTTTTTTTGACAACTCTTTAGCGTAGGCAAAAGTTTTATTCCATATATCAAAGTCTTTATCGGCGGATTCCTGTCCGAGCAAGGGGGCGGAGTTCAGGATTTCCGCATTGTTTGAACTGTCGGTTATAGGTATAAATTTGTCGTTTTCCCATCTGTGAAGCATATACATTGTCGGCGAAAACCGTCTTTGCACCTTAATCGGATGGATATAGATGTTGTTTTTGTATTTACGGACATCTATAAAAATTTGCGTTGTGTCGAGAATCGGGGCGACGGCATAAGAAGAATGACGGTATTTTTGGATAGCGAAATACGCCAACGCCTCTATATCAAGGAGATAAGGGCAGGTTAATGTAAAGAAATTCGCCAAAGCTTGGTCGCTATACCATTCTTCGGAAAGTTCCGAAAGCGAATCGAATATGTAGCATGCTCCCCGCCCGTTGGATTTTATCTCGTTATGAACTATTTGTATAAATTTTTCAAAACCGTCCGAAGGGTCAAGATTTACCGTTTTCGCCCCGTAATCATCCGTAATAAGCGGCGGGTGTTCGGCAAAACGGAAATATACCAATATCTTGCCGTTTTGAACGGCGCTTTTAGCATAGGGTGCGACAAAAAGCGGGTAAAGGTCAATATCGTCAAGCTGGAAAACGACATTATCACCCGGGAGCAATCCTTTTAACACGTTATCCAAACCGCTAAGTCCCGTTCCCAAATTACTATGGCTTATAGACATTTTCCCACCTTTATTTTTTATCAAGATAATTATAAGGGAATAAATTTATCAGTCAAGTAAAAACATTTATGCCAAAAACTTTATGAAACTAAAAGTATATGATAAACTATTAACCTATAACTATGAATAACGGGAGTTAATAATGAATATAGCTCAGGCGATTTTTAATCTGATTTTCGGGACTAAGCAGCAGAGGGATGTTAAGAGGATGCGTCCGATTGTTGAGAAAGTCAATGCTTTTGAAGATGAGATTTCCGCGCTTGATAACGATAAACTTCATCACAAGACCGTAGAGTTTAAAGAGAGGCTGTCCAAAGGCGAAAGTCTTGATGATTTAATGACGGAATCCTTTGCCGTGGTTCGCGAGGTGTCAAAACGGACGCTTCAAATGAGGCATTTTGACGTGCAGATAATCGGCGGTGTCGCTATGCATAATAATGCTATCGCAGAAATGAAAACGGGTGAGGGTAAAACTCTTGTTGCCACCCTTCCCATTTACTTGAATGGACTTACCGAAAAGGGAGTCCATCTTATTACCGTTAATGATTATCTTGCGCGACGTGATGCCCAATGGATGGGACCTATCTATAAATTCCTTGATATGAGTGTCGGTGTAATTAACCATGAGGTATCTTACAGGTTGGAATGGGATGATATTTCCCAATATACCGTTAAACTTATCGAATGTTCAAGACAAGAGGCTTATGCATGCGACATAACTTACGGGACTAATAACGAATTCGGGTTTGATTACCTTCGCGATAATATGGCGTTTTCACTTAAACAGAAGGTTCAGCGCGGGCATTATTACGCGATAGTGGATGAGGTCGACTCTATTCTTATAGACGAGGCGAGAACCCCGCTTATTATATCTGGGCCGAGTGATGAGGCAACGGATTTATATTATAAAATCGACAAGATTATTCCCCGTCTTACACGTGCCGAACTTAATGAAAAGAACGAGATTATTGAGGGGACGGGCGATTTCGGTATCTTTGAAAAAGAGAAGTCTGCCGTTTTAACCGAGCAGGGCGCTGAAAAGGTCGAAAAACTTCTCGGTATCAATGATTTGTTTTCTCCTCAAAATTCCCGTATAGTTCACCATATAACGCAGGGTATCCGCGCCCATCATCTTTTTGTCCAGAATGTTGCCTATGTTGTTGAAAACGGCGAGGTTATTATTGTTGATGAGTTTACGGGACGTAAGATGCCGGGACGTCGATGGTCGGACGGACTCCATCAGGCAATTGAGGCTAAAGAGCGTCTTTCTATAAAAAAGGAATTTCAAACTCTTGCTACGGTTACTTTCCAGAATTATTTCCGTATGTATGATAAACTTGCCGGTATGACCGGAACCGCCGAAACCGAGGCTACGGAATTTTATTCGATATATAAGTTGGACGTTGTAAGTATTCCTACCAACGTTCTCGTTGTTCGCGCGGACTATTCCGATAAGATTTTCATTAATGAGCGGGCGAAATTTAATCATATAGTAGAGGATGTGGCGGAGCTTTACAAAAAAGGACAGCCCGTCCTGTTGGGAACGGTTTCCGTTGAGAAATCCGAAGTCCTGTCGAAACTGCTTACACGCAAGCATGTCCGTCACAATGTTCTTAATGCAAAATACCATGAGAGCGAGGCGGATATTGTAATGAGAGCCGGACAAAGGGGCGCGGTTACTATCGCTACAAATATGGCAGGTCGCGGAACGGATATAAAACTCGGCGAAGGGGTTGTGGGACTTGGCGGGCTTGCCGTTATCGGCAGTGAGCGTCATGAGGCAAGACGTATCGACAACCAGCTTCGCGGGCGTTCGGGACGTCAGGGCGACCCGGGTATGTCCCAGTTCTATGTTTCGCTTGAAGATGACCTTATGCGCCTTTTCGGGATGAATAACCGTATTAATATGATGAAAAGTATGGGTTTCAGCGAGGATGAGGAAATCCAGAGCAAGATGATTTCCAATGCCATTGAGCGCGCACAAAAACGCGTCGAAACCCGTAATTTCGAGATTAGAAAGAACCTTCTTGAATATGATGACGTTATGAACGAACAGCGTTTGTATATCTATTCTATTCGCGACAAAATTCTTGATATATCAAATAATTTCGGGCTTATTGATGAGTTGATTTCGGATATTATAGAAAATTTCCTCTCTTCCCATTTTGAGGATAAACTCCGAAAGCCCGATTTTTGGTCTAAAGATGATATTCGTATTTGGTTTAAGGCAAATTTCTACCGCGACGTTGAGCTTGATTTTTCGCATATGGACTATGATGAGGCTTTCAATATTTTCCATAAAACCATCAAAGATATTGTATGGGCGAAATTTGAAAGAATTCCCGATGAGATAAAGGCTGAAGGCTTTAAATATGTTGTGCTTAGGGTCTTGGATGACAAATGGAAGGAACATCTGCGTAATATAGACGCGCTTCAGGAGGGTATAGGGCTTCTCGGTTATGCGCAGAAAAATCCGATTGTTGAATATAAGCGTGAGGCTTACGATATGTTTATAATAATGAGCGCGAAATTTAAACTTGAGGCGTTGTCGTTGCTTTCGCGTCTCCAGATTAAGGCAAGTTTTGAACCTGCCCCCGAAGAATATGAATCAACGCCGAGCCATACACGCGCTATTCATAATGAATACGGGCAGTTTGACAGTATGAATGCCGGCGCCCGCACCGACGCTACTAATAAACCCTCGCAGGGTAAACCCGAACCTATTCGCAAGCAAAAGAAAATCGGGCGCAACGACCCATGCTGGTGCGGTAGCGGAAAGAAATATAAGTATTGCCATATGGACGAGGATGAAAGAAAGTCGCGCGCCAATTTTGCGCAGCAATAAGATTTATTCAATGGCAAACGGGACGGGATATGAATTATATAAACCTGTTTTTTGAGAAATTTCTTTGGAAGAGGAAAGAAAATATGGACTATAAATCTTCCGGGGTGGATATTGACAAGGCGGAGAGCCTTCTCGGTATGGTTAAGGAAAGCGCAGACTCAACCTACGATAAAAATGTCTTGTCCGGTGTAGGGGGATTTGGCGCTCTATACGAACTTTCCGGGTATAAAAACCCCGTGCTTGTTCCGTCAACGGACGGGGTCGGCACTAAGATTTTGCTCGCGCAGTTGCTTAACCGTTTTGATGGGCTGGGGTATGACCTTGTCGCGATGTGTGTAGATGACGTGATATGCGCCGGAGCCAAGCCTCTCTTTTTTATAGATTATGTCGCCGTGGGTAAACTTGAGGAGCGCGCTTATACCGATATTATCCGTAGTATAGCCAATGCCTGCAAGTTTGCGCGATGCCCTCTTATCGGCGGTGAGACCGCAGAGCTTCCCGGTATGTATGGCGAGGATGAGTTTGACCTTGCGGGATTTTGCGTGGGCGCGGTCGAAAAGGACGGGATTATCTCCCGCGATAACGTAGGCGAGGGGGACTCGATTATCGCATTAGCCTCATCGGGCTTTCATTCCAACGGGTATTCGCTTGTCAGGAAGATTGTTGAGGTCAAAGGGCTTGACTTAAACAGGGACTATGGTTTCGGCAAACTCGGCAAGAAATTGCTTGAGCCGACTATTATTTATTCCCCCGCTGTTGTGGAAGCGATTGATAAGTTCGGCAAAAATATCAAGGGAATCTCCCATATAACCGGTGGCGGTATTCCGGGCAATCTCAACCGCGTGTTTCCGTCTAATATCAACGCCAAGGTTCATAAATCCGCTTGGCAAATCCCCTCATTATTTCGCTTTTTTATCGACAAGGGCGGGCTTCAGGAAAGCGAAGCCTTTAAGACGTTTAATATGGGTGTCGGTATGGCGCTTGTTGTTTCTCAATCCGTTAAGGATAGAATTATCGACTTTTTTAACTCAAAGGACTACCTTGCTTTCGAGATTGGCGAGACCGTCAAAGGCAGCGGGATTGTCGAGTTGGTTGATTAGGAAAATCGTCAGTAGCGCATACTCTAATCTTCCATTAATTCTTAAACTGCGATATTGAATGTGTTCTTCCAAAATTCGTCAAAAGTATTCTTGACAAAAAATCGTTTTTTCCTTATATTAAAGTTCAGGATAAACGGGAATTTGCCGGGTAAGTTTTTTGATGTCGGTATCAGTGTGAATAAATAACGAGGCTTTTTTAGTTCTATTTCCTACAAAATTAATATACATAAACTTGCTATAATTTACGTTTTGTGTTAAATTTTATGTGTTGAGGGTTTTCAATATGTCTTTTGTAGATTGGAGCGGCTCTCTCAGCGTGGGCATTGAGGAAATTGACAATCAGCATAAAAAGCTGATTGCTATTGCCAATCGTCTTCATACGGCAATGATTCAAGGAAAGGGGCGTAATATTGTAGGCGAAATAATCAGCGAACTTGTTGATTATGCCTCTGTTCATTTTGAAACCGAAGAGAAATATATGCGGGAATTCGGTTTTGACGGGCTTGATGAGCATAGCGTTGAACACGATGATTTTACCCGAAAAGTCCTTGATTTCAGGTCGGAATTTAATAAACAAAACCTTCTTCTGTCTGCGGACGTTATGAATTTTCTAAGCAACTGGCTTATTACCCATATGCTTGAAACCGACCGTAAATATATGGAGTGTTTTTATAAAAACGGTTTAAAATAAAATTTCGGGGGATATTATGTCGTTTTTAGAATGGAAAGACGAGCTTAGTGTAGGAATTTCCGTTATTGATAAACAGCACAAGGAGCTTGTAAATACAATTAATGAACTGCACAGCGCGATGAGTATGGGCAAAGGGAAGGAGCATTTAAACGAGGTGCTTAAGAAACTTACCGATTATACTAAGGAGCATTTTAAGGCAGAGGAAGGGTATATGACTAAATACGGTTATCCCGATTATGATGCTCATAAAAAAGAGCATAATTTGTTTGTTGAAAAAGTGGAAAATTTTAAACGGGATTTCGGTTTGGGAAAACTGCTTGTTTCACTTGAGGTTATGTCTTTTCTTCGCGACTGGCTTGTAAATCATATCGCCAATACGGATAAAAAATATACGGGCTTTTTTAATTCTAAAGGGCTTAATTAATTTATAGTATGATACTATGGCTTTCTTTGATTGGAATGATAAACTTAGTGTCGGGAGTGAATTAATCGACGGGCAACACAAGGCTTTGTTTGATACTATAAATGAGCTTTATGAGGCGATGAAAAAAGGCAGAGGAAGAGATATTATGAGCGAAATTCTTTCCCGCTTTCGGGATTATACTGCTAATCATTTTCGCGATGAGGAGAGCTATCTTGAGCGGTATGATTATCCCGATATCGGTAAGCATAAAAAATTGCACAAGTCGTTTGAGGATAAAATCCTTGAATTTGAGAAAGAACTTACGGACGGTAAATTGCTTTTGTCTTTGCAGGTGATGAGTTTTTTACGGGATTGGCTTGTTGACCATATTGGAGACGTTGACCGGAGATATGCGGAATTTTTTATGGAAAAGGGAATAAAAATTTCCTGATTACCTTTTTTAGATTATTATTTAGTTGGAGGACATTATGTCGTTTTTTGACTGGCAGGACGCTTTAAGCGTGGGTATAGTCGAGATTGATAATCAGCATAAGCAGTTGGTTGCAATGATTAATGATTTATATAGCGCTATGAGAGCGGGACGGGGACGAGAAGTTCTGGGCGGTATTATCGACAAGATGAGTCAATACGCCGTAGAGCATTTTAAAACCGAGGAAACCTATATGACGCGGTTCGGTTATTCCGATTATTCGTCGCATAAAGCCTCGCACGATGCTTTTATAGCAAAAGTTTCCGATTTTAAGCAGTCATTTAGTCAGGGTAAAATTTTGCTTTCCATCGAGATTATGAATTTCCTGAAAGATTGGCTTTTCCAGCATATTGCCAAGTCCGATCAAAAATATGTTCCTTTTTTTAAGGAAAAAGGACTTAAATAGGTTTCGCTTAACGGGATAAATAATTGTTATTAAAACGGGTGGGGATAAATTAAAATTCGGGATTTTTTATGGAGGCTTTTTCGCAGAGATTTTTACCTAAATACTTTTTTCTGATTGTGATTGTCGCGATAATCGACGTTTTGTCGAAAGTGTTGGTTTATTCTATGATTCCTCTATATGCAACCGTTCCCGTTATTTCCGACTTTTTTTATATATATCCCATACTCAACGAAACGGGGCTTAATCCGCTTGCATTTTCAATAACGGAGGGCAATCAGCTTTTTTCAATTCTTATCTCTTTATCGGGGGTTATTCTCGGTGTTTATATAATTTTTATAAGAAAGACCGGGCTTAAAAAATGGCTTCAGGTTTTAATCGGTATTGCGGTTCATATCGGGCTTTCGCTTTTATCGGGAGCTGTTGCCGAAAGTTTCCCGGTTTACGGGCTGAATACCCATCTTGTCGCAGTCCTGACTATGATAGGTCCTCTTTTTATTGCTATACTTTTCTTTTGTATTAGCAAGCGTTCTTATTTTAAACTTGTGTGGGCTTTTGTAACGGCGGGCGGTTTGGGCAATTTCCTGTCTTATTTTTATCCTCCGTTTAGGGTGGTGGATTTCCTTGTGCTTCGTCCTTTTGGTTCTCTTGTTTTTAATATCGCCGATATTTCAGCCGCAATTGGATTTTTTATCCTGATTATTTCTCCCGTAGTCTTTTTAATTAAATTTGTCGCAGGAAAAACCCGATGATTGAATTTAATTTGCATAATAATTGTATCAATATTCGGGTTGACGGGGCATTTATCGGGTCTCTTAAATATCGGATTTATTGCGGAAATGAGACATTGCTACCTTTATCAATTGAGGTTTTGGATAATAATAAAATCCGCGTGGAGTTTGATAGATGCGTTATTCTTGACGGGGTTAAAACCGATGACGATGCGTTGATTATTAATCGCTTATGGGAAATCAAACGCGCGGGGAAGTTTGCCCTTTCGTTTTTGTTTACTCCCGAAATAAACAAGCCCGATGAGTGGATTGTTCCCTCCGTGATGTATAGACAAAATGCGCTCGGCGAGGGTAAATACCCGAGGGGCAACTGGGATATGGGATGGTCATTTCGCGAGGACAGGATACCTATACCGTCCTGCGCTATACTTACCCGGGACACAAGATTTAATTCGGTTTTTGCATTTCCCTCACGCGACTGTTCCGATATATCAAGCATAAAAACCTATGCTTATAACGGCGCGCCTGAATTTGAAATAAGGATACCTTTTTCGGAAGAGCCTTTTACTTATACCGAAAAAGGGATAATGCTCGGCGGGCTTACAAGGAAAACCGGCGGGCTTATTAAAATTCGCAAGCGCGATATTCCGTATAAGTATTCGCGGAAATTCGTTATTGTGCTGGGGCAGGTATCTCATTATACGGAGGCGATTAAAAAAACCTTTGATACCGCTTGGCGCGTTTTTGATATTGTATCCCCCGACTTAAAAGGTCTTGATATTAATAGATTTATCCGTCTCAAATTGAACCATCTGCGGTTTCTCTCTGTCGAAAAGGACAAGACCGCGTATATCAAGATGGGCGAGGGGAACGGTTTTTTTCAAAGTTATTATGAATATACGGCAGCCTCGTTTTTGGTAAAAAGTCTTGAAGCGGCGGTGATTTTCGCCCAAACGCGCGATAAAAAAAATATCGAATTGGCGGAAAAAATCGGGGAGTTTTTCCTGCAAGGCAGGCTTGATAACGGTCTCCATCAGGATATGTATGATATTAAGCGGGATGTGTGGGGAGGCTATCTCGGCGTGGGGTGTGATGATAGTCTTAAATTCGGGGTTAATTCCCGATGTAACGGGGAGACTATGATTAACTATCTCCGTCTTTATTCGATTACCCGAAATAAAAAATTCCTTGATACGGCAAAAGCGAATGCGGATTTTTATTTGAAAAACCAACTTCCCGACGGGGGTTTCGGGCGATGGTGGACTACGGACGGCGAGCCGGTTGATACTAAAGGCTCAAACGGGGCTTATATAATAAGTATGCTTATAGAACTTGAGAAGGTTACCGGGAAAGATGAACGGGTGGATTCTGCGCTTGAGCGGGCGGGGAATTATTATCTTGATTTTGTCGATAAAGGGGATTTTTATGCCGATACGCTTGATGCCGATTGCGTGGACAAAGAGGCGGGCGTGGCGTTGCTCCGCGCGTTTTTAGACCTTTACGAGCGAAATCCGCGAGACGATTATCTTTGTGGAGCAAAGCGCTTGGCTTCTTTTATTCTTAGCTGGTTATGGACTTACAATACCCCATTTCCGAAAAACACCGTTTGCGCAAAAAATGATTTTCAAACTCTCGGGATGACTGCGGTTTCGGTAGCCCATCACCATCTCGATTTCTACGGTATGATGATAGCGCGGGATTTTTTCAGGTTAGCTGTCGCAACCGGCGATACGGAATGGAAAACTTACGCTATGTCGATGGTTCGTGCATGTTTTCAGCTTATTGCAGATGAGGATAATCTTTTGGGCAGGGATAAGCGGTTTGCGGGATGGCAACCCGAACAGGTTAATCATACAAACTGGAATTATAAACATCGCCTGCTCGGAACAAAGGGAACCGTTGATGTCTGCGTGGCGTGGACGGTAGTCCTGACTTTGGGCGCGGTTTTGGATATTATTGACAAAGGCTTTCTTGAATAGCGAATTTACTCTTGCTTTATTATTTCTATTCCTTTATAATAACCCGAATTTATTAATGTCGGGGTTTTTATGAAAATCATTATCGGCAAACCGAAATCCGGTAAAACCTCTTTTATTCTTGATTCCGTTTATAAAATGCTTTCAGGGAAGCAATCCCCTCTTGTTATTGTTCCGACCCGCTTCAGGAAGGATAGTCTTATTGCCGACACGGCTTGTAAAACCGGCGGTTTTGCAGGAAGGGTTTTTGCCACTCTTAATGAATTAGCGCCGCAGGTTATTTCCGTTTCAGAGTTTGCACGTAATACACGGGTTGTATCTATAAGCAGTTTTGAGGCTTACCTTATGGTTAAGATGATTATAGAGGAAATAAAAGACGATTTGATATATTTTAAGGAAATAGAACTTTATGAAGGCGTTGTAAATCTGATTTTTTCTATGATTATGGAGTTGCGCGCGGGGATGGTTTTCTCCTCCGATTCAGGTGTTTTCAAAAATGAGGGGGATAAGTGGCGCGATATTTGCCTTATCTATGATGAGTATGAAAAGCGTATAGAACAAAACGCTCTTTATGATGAGTATATGCTTTATCGTAAAACCGCTGAAATTTTGGATGCCGAAAATTCTTTGAAAATTATTGACGGATATGATGCACTTTTTATAGACGGATTTTTGGATTTTACCAATACGCAGTTTCATTTTTTATCCTCGCTGATAAATCGTTTTGAAAGACTTGGTAAGGAAGTGTCTCTTACGCTTCCCGACACCTCTTTTCCGTTGATTTCAAACACACAGCAGCTTTTTATAGATAAATTTAATGTCGATATTAGCAAACTCGAAAGCGAAAACCGCTTTGTCGATATTGCCAATTCATTTCTCGAATCCTCAAGAAAAATTGATTTTGAAAGCGATGTGCAATTCTTTGAGATTAACTCTTTCGGGAAATATCGCGAGGTTGAATTGATTGCCAATGAGATTAAATACCTTGTGTTTGACAAGGGATATAGATTCAACGATATTGGAGTGATTGTTCGTAATTTTGAGGATTATGAAAATTTTATCCGCACTGTTTTTGATTCCTTTAATATCCCGTATTATCAAGGTAAAGACACGTTTTTAAAAACCAATCCCGTTATAATTTTTATATATTCGATTATGCGTTATGCTATGGAGGGGATTGATAATATCGGTATTACCGCTATTGTAAACTCCAATTATAACGCTAATGAGGAATGGAAAAATCTAAGCAGGTTTTTATCAAAGTTTAGCGGTTATATCAGGGGCGACAAGGCTGTCTGGATACGCACCGTCGATTCTAAACTTAGATACCTTGAAAGAAAAAAGGAGTTGCGTTATTCGGGAGAGGACGATGAGGAAATGTTTTTTAGCGATGAGGAGTTGAATTTATCAATTGATGAAATAAAAAATAACAGGGGGAATTTCAGCGCGCTTCTTGATATGGTTTTCTTTTTGGATAAACAAAAAAAATATACTGTCGATGATTTTTTGCGATGGATTGTGAATATTATAGAGTGTCTTGGAATTCACGGGGCTTTGGTTGAAAAAGGTGAATCGCTGTGGATTTCCACTAAGGATTTTATGGCATTCAGGAGTCTGAAATTGGTGCTTGAAAAGTTGAAGCGCTCCTTGACTATTTACGGCAAAGAAAAGTTTTCGCTTAGCGACTTTATGGAAATATTTACGGAATTGATAGGCGAGGTGCGTTACCGGTATCAGGTTTATACTGAGGATTGCGTCAAGGTGCTTACCCCGCAGGATGCACGAGAGGCGGGTTTTAAAGCGGTTTTTATCACGGGATTGAATGAGAGCGAATTCCCGGGCAGACCCTCTTTTTTAATCGCCGATAATGCCGAGCGTATCAAAATTAATGATTATTCCAAGAGGTTGCTTCACGGTGCGGATGAGCCTCTCGGCACGGAGGAAAAAAGAGGCGCGCTTGAAAAACTCGATTTTTATGTCGCTATGACTACCGTTTCCGAGCGTCTGTATTTTTGCCATACTCCTTTCGATGAAAGCGGCGAGGAGATTTTACCCTCGGTTTTTCTATACACTATGCGCAATATTTTAAACAATAATATCAGGCGTATTCCCGATTTGGAAACCCCCGACGATAAATACTCCGACAAAATTTTTGAGATTGTCCCCTCTTTATCGTGGATAAATATTAACGACAGCCTGACTCTTATTTCCAACGACTTGGGTTATATTAATGTCGATAAACGTATTGAGCTTGCAAAACATAACGGGGTAGTGGATTGTGCCGTTAGAATGAAGCGGTATTATGATGACTTAAAACGGGTATATAATTATTTTGAAGGAAATAGCGCCGACAAAGCACCTATGATTTATTTCGGGGATTTATCCTTTGACGGCGCGGGGGTTGATGATGAGAAAAACCGTGATTATATAACCGGTAAATTGGATGCTATGCGGTATAGCGCATCAGGTTTGGAAACCGCGGGGAATTGCCGGTACTGCTTTTTTATCAGGTATATCCTCGGTATCAGGGAGGAGAAATTCCCGGAGGAAAAAATTACTTTGCAACAAAAAGGGCTTTTCTTTCACAGGGTTTTATATTATTACCTGAGTTTTACAAAGGATTTTATATCGGACAGGCTTCCCGATTATGATGCTATGGAAAAATCTGTTGATAAGGCTTTTCAGGAATTGGCGGATAAAGAGGGCGAAAGGAATCTTTTTATTATGGAATTGGAAAGCTACCGCAAGATTTTAAACAGGTTCGCGGAGTATGAAAAATTGCTCAGGGAAGAGTATAAACCGTTCGGCTTTGAAGAATTTATCAGCGAAAAGATTATCGAAATCGGAGAGGGGGAGGCTATCAGGATTAACGGACAAATCGACAGGACGGATATTTCCGAAGAAGGATATAAAATTATTGATTATAAGTCGGGTAGTGTGGACAGGTTTAAGGATGATGCGTTTATTCCTTTGAAAGTATTTCAGGGTTATGTTTACGCTAAGGCATTGGATTTGCCGATTACATGCGTTAGTTATGTTTCTATAACTACCGATGGCGAAAATAAATTTGAACAAAAGGTTGTGCCTCTTTCTAAACACAGGAGCGCTTCAATAAACGATTTTGAAGAAATATGGAAAATCAAGGCAACCGAGATTTCGTATCTGATTGACTTGTTTAAAAACGGGAATTTCTATCCATATACCTGTATTGATGATTTTGAGGCAAATGAAGGAATTTTAGATTTTTACTCTCAATTCCATAACGCCTTTGATGATATAAAGTTAGAATCCGATACAAAGTGCAGGTTTTGCGCTTATTTGGATTCGTGTTTGCGGGATAAAAAGCTTATGGGAAGCTGGTAGCGCAGTTCCGAATAATAAAGATTATCACAAGCCCAAAATAAGCGAATTTTTTTTGTAAAATCTGTCTTAAAAAATTTGACAATACCGTAGAAATAAATCAAAATAGGTTCTAAATATCGGTAAAATGGTTTGATACATCAGGTATCATTTGTTTTAATCAGAAATTTTTTTAGGAGGTTCCGGTTATGAAGAAGTTGTTTATTGTAATGTTGATGTTTGCCGGTTTCGCAGGTGCGATTTACGGCTCTCTTGAGAATGTCGCTACTATGGGTTTGTTTTACAATGAGTTGGATGATATTTCCGACCCTATGGACATTTTCCGTGTTGAAAAAAATGTTACCGACTTGGCGTTTCAGGGATGGAGTTCCGGTTGGGGAGTTGGCGCTATTTCCGGTGGCGTAGGGCTTGTTGATGTCCTTCCTTTCAGAGTTGGTCTCGTTGTGGATTACAACGAAAATATGGCGCTTGGACGCGAGTGGGAAAATCAGTGGCGAAGACAGGGTATTCTTGGCCCCCCCATTGATATTACTTCCCATACCTATACCACCAATGAGGGAGGGGAGTGGGGCAATTACTCTTCCCGTAACGTTTTGGGTGTGATTGGCTTAAACTTAGCCAATCCTATCGGTGTTTCGTATCAATACTTTAGTGTCGGTAATCTGGAAAGAGGGACTATTAATCCCGCTACATGGTGGGCTGCCGAGGCTTCGGATGTGCTTGTTACGGATGGAGACGGGGAATTTACCGGTAGAAATGTTACGGAATATGCGGACGGATTTGTTGATGACAGATATATTCTTCATCAACTAACACCCGCAATTAAGTTGAACAACCTTATGCTTTACTTTGGACTGGGATTTAGTTCGCAGAATCTGACTTATGATGTTGCTATTACCGGAAATCGTTTTGCAGAAAGAACTGTTTCTTCTTATATTCCCGATGATGGAAGCCAGTTTGAAGATTCCCATACTACGACTACCAGAATAAGGAATGCTAAAGGAAATGTTCTTAGCATTGCCCCCGGCGTTCGTTATATTCTTGTTGATGATGGGGATAACTACGGCGAATTTGCCGGCGGTATTTCTTTCGGCATAGGTTTTCGTCCTGCAGTTTTTAGTCAAGAAATAGGGCATACTTTTACCGCCGTTCCCGATACTTCGGAATCTCACCAATATACCACTAACACTTCTTATATGTATAATTTCTCCTATATGCCGATAAACTTGGTGATTTCACCTTATTTTAACCGCAAACTTACCGAAAAGGTTAATTTCGGTTACGGGATTGAGTTTATAGGAAATATGACTTTTGAAGGCTACACTACACACTCTACTAACGTTAATAATGAACGTTATATAGAAGAAGGCAATGATGCTGCCAGTTATTGGAGAAAGTTATCAAGTTGGGATAATACCTATGATGAAGTCAACAAGTTTAACTGGGATTGGCGGATTGCCCTTCCTTTGGCTGTTCAGGTTGCTATCAATGAAACGTTTACTCTTCGCTTCGGAAGCAAAGTTGGTTACAGGATGACTACTGCAAACACCACAACCACGACCAAGTCGATTATAGGAAATATAGACAAAGGCGATACTATTGTTTATGATGATGCAACTGAAACAGAAATTGCAGAACCTACCGAAAATAATTTCCCGTGGGATGAAATAGAAAATATAACCACTGTAACCACATACAGAACTCTTTATGCATTTTCTACGGGTCTCGGTGTGAAGTTTAGCGAAAACTTCTATATGGACTTGCTTTTCTCCGGCGGTAATATTCTTGACAGTGCAAGCTGGGGGGTTGAACTGAGATATTTATTCTAAGCGATATTTTATATTATCCGAAAAGGCAGGCGGGATATATCCACGCCTGCCTTATTTTTTTTTGACGAAATAAAGATATGATACGGCAACCAAGTGTTTTTTTGCATAGTGTTTATTACGTTATCCGGCTATTCTCATATAGTAGTAAATCTTTTTATTCGGAACGTCGTAAATCTCCGTAACCTCAGCGGGGGCAATATCTTTGTCTTTGATGAACCCGTGTATAGCGGGATAAACCCTTGATATGCCCAGTATAATTGATAACGGCGTAGTATATGGGTGTGATGAGGTTACGGCTTCTCCGGGTTCGGTATATGTGAGGTTGTATTTATCCGCGAGTTCTTTGGCTTTATCTATATCGCTTTCCTCGATAACGCATCCGATACGGCTTCGGAGGTTTTCGGGTTCGGTTTCGCCGGGCTTATCGTAGTATATCCCGATACCTTTATATGTTTCGATACCGTCTTCCAAAAGAGCTTCGTAGATTTTATCCATCACCTTTCCGGTTTCGGCATAGTCCCCTCTATAATCCTCGTAAGCAAAAAAGTATATGGGCATTTCTGCGGTTGTTACCTCAACTTTGCTGAATCCGCCGGCATAACCGAATAAACCGATAATCAATACCGCCAAAACTCCAATAATAATCAAAACTACCTTAACAGCTTTCATAGTGATATTCCTCCTTATTCTAATATGATATTTTTACCGTCGTAGGAGACGATGATTTCATTTTTCTTGTCGTTGTTTTCGTAAATAAATTTTACGAGAGGAACAAGGATAATTTTATCGAAGGTTCGATGGAGATTTCGCGCGCCAAGCTCCTCGCTGTAACCCTCGTTTATAATATGCTCCACGATACTATTATCAAACTTGAGATTGATTTTTTCCCGTTCAAGAAACCGCTTTTGTGTGTCGGGGATTAGACTTTTTTTCAGGATATTTTTTATATCATTGCGGGACAGCGGATTAAAGACTATTATTTCATCAATACGGTTTAGAAATTCTTTCGGGAACGACTTGCTTAGTTGATTGACGAGGTCATCGGTTGAGATATTGTCCTCTGCCGAACCAAAACCAAGCGACTTTTTATAGCGTATTAATGCGTTGCTTGTCATTATGATAGTAACTTCCGAAAAATAAATCTTTCGTCCTCTCGAATCGGTAAGTTTACCCTCATCAAAGACCTGAAGGAACAGCTTGATTACCTGCGGATGAGCCTTTTCAATTTCGTCCAATAGAAGGATTGAGTTCGGATGTTCTTCAATAGCCAAACTTAAAGCAGGTATATCATCGTAACCTGCATAACCCGGGGGCGCTCCCGTAATTTTCGATACGCTGTGAGGTTCGCTGAATTCCGACATATCGAAACTTATAAGTTTTTTCGGGTCGTTGTGGAGATATTCCGCAAGACATTTTGCAAAATAGGTCTTGCCTACGCCGGTAGGACCTGTAAATAGAAATACGCCGTCGGGGCGCTCGGGTTTTAAATCAAGACGTCGTTTTGTAATCCTGATTATGTTGCTTATGGAGTCTATCGCCTCGTCCTGTCCGAAAATCTTTTTTCTGAGCGCGCTTTCTATATTGGCAAGACGGCTTGTTTCATCGGCGTAATCCTCGCTGAAAGTAATCCCCGCCGTTTCGGAAACCACCTCGCGAATATCCAAAGACGTTGCCGATGTTTTTTCCTGAAGCGAGAGACGCGCCGCCGTTTTTTCAAAGATGTCTATTGCTTTATCGGGAAAATATCGTTTGCGGATATATTGACTGCAAAGTTCCACTATTTCATCAATATTTTCGGTGGTGAACTCAACATTGTAGTAGTCTTTTGCCTTTTTGCTCATTTTTTTAAGTATGGTTTTTGTTGCGGACGGCGAGAGTTCTTCAATCATTACGGGATAGAACCTTCGCTCAAGAGCCGAATCTTTTTCAATATACTTACGGTATTCTTCAATAGTAGTAGCGCCGATACAACTAAACTCGCCTCTTGCCAAGACGGGTTTAAGCATCTCGGCAAGGTCAAGACTTCCACCCTCGGTGGCGCCGGCGCGGACTATATTATGTATTTCATCTATAAAAAGTATTAGATTTTCGTTTTGTTCAACCTCTTTGATTATATCGACAATTTTTGCTTCAAACTCCCCGCGATATTTTGTTCCCGCTAAAATAAAGCCGACATTCAACTCAATAATTTCCTTGTTTTTAAAATTGTCCGGCACTTTGCCATCGACAATTCGCTTTGCCAAACCCTCTACAATAGCCGTTTTCCCGACACCCGCATTACCTATAATCATAGGATTATTTTTAAATCGCTTGAAAAGGATTTCAAGGATAGTGTTGATTTCCTTTTCGCGTCCGACTATTTCGGGGATTTTTCCCTGACGCGCAAGTTCGTTAAGATTTCGTCCTAAGTTTTGCAGGATAGATTTCGGGGATACGGCTTCATTGGTTCGGATGGTTTCCGTTGCTATACGGGTTTTCAATGCCTCAAGGTTTTTTCGCGCAAACTCGTAAGCGGGGTCACATCGAAGCGCTTCCTGATAATGGAATTTTGCAATCTCATACTCCAACTCTATTTCGGCTATAAGTCCGAGATTGTAATGCGCGTATTTATAATTTGGGTTACTTTCGATAACTTTTTTATAGTAGATTTTAGCGTTTTCATAGTCGCGTTTGTTATAGTAATATATACCGATTGCGTTTAATGCGTTGACGTAGTCGGGTTTTATTTCGATACTTTTTTCTAATAGACGAAACTCTTCTTCGTGGTTACCCCGAAACTGCTCTATTAATGCGAGATTGTAGTATGCGTAAAAATATGATGGGTTGATGGAGAGGCATTTTTTGTAACATTCTTCTGCGGATTTATGCTCGTTTTGTTTATAAAAAAGCGCGCCGAGTTCGTTCCATACATCGGCATAATCCGGCTTTATTTCCAAAGTCTTTTCGTAAAAGAATCTCGCTTTATCGTAATTTCCCATCAGGTCGTGAGACATACCTGTATAATAAGATGCTTCGGCGAAATTAGGGTCTTTGTCGAGCGCTTTTTCAAACAGCTCAATTGCTTTTTGATATTCTCCAATTCTATAATTCGCCATAGCCTCATTAAATAACTTGTCCCGTTCCTGAATATTGCTCATCAGCCTGCCCCCTTGGTTATACCGATATTTTAAGTAAGAAATTGATTTTTTTCAAATTAAGTAAATATAATATTATACGGTATTGCCTGCTTATTCACAGACGGGCTTGCGGATGTTTACATCCATCTTTCAGGCATTAACTCATCTAAGGTTTTGATTCTTTTTCCTGAAACGATAACTTTTGTATCGGAGTTTCTTTTATCGACTTGCATCATAAGTTCCCTGCATCGTCCGCAAGGCGGAAGTATATCATCCTCCGTTACCGCGACAATCATATCAATTTGTGTTTCCCTGTGTTTCAGCATTTCAGCGATTGCCGAATGCTCGGCGCAAAAACCTATTCCGCAATATAAGTCAATACATATACCGGTAAAAACCTTCCCCGATTTTGTTACCAAAGCTGCACCGACTGTTCCCGCAGTAAGGAACTTCTCCGTATCGGACAGGCTAAATTCCCCCGTTACTTTTCTTGCTTCAAGGATTAAATCATCGACAGTCATAATTCTCTCCGAATTTAAGTATTAAAAAAGCGCCCGCGATAATCACGGGCGCGATAATTCAAGTTATTTTTATTCTATTACAGCCATCAGGTCGCGCTTGTGTTCTTCTTCTTGGATAAGTATATCCTCAATAACGCGACGCAAACCGTATTCCTGTAACTCCTCAGCCTGACGAATTCTTTCCTTATAACGCTGAATTGCGTAGTCCTCGCCTTTTAAGTCTTGTTTTAGCATCTCCAGACTTTTACCGGAGATTTCGCGCTTTTCAACGTCGATTGTAGGAACACCGCCGAGGAAGTCGATTTGCTCCGAGAGCATTACCGCATGTTGCATCTCTTCCTGAGAGTGGACAAGAAGTTCCTTTTGGATAGAGTCATACTGCGCACCGCCTATTACGGAAGCGTGTTGCACATATTGTATAGCGGCGGCGTATTCCCATTCCAAATCCTTGTTTAGTTCTTTGATAAGTTCCTCTTTTGAGATAGGCATAAAATTCTCCTTTTATAGATATTTATTTATTATAATATGAAAATCCCGAAAGGTCAATGGGTTTAGATATTGATTTTTTGCGCAAAAAGCAAATAAGCGGTATGGGCTATCATCCTATTGTAAGGGCGCGTCATATTTTTTTTGACGCGTATATCCCGCGTGAGGATTTCGGTGCATTGTATCCGGGCAAAACCGACCTCTTTCAGCTTATCAACCGTAGTCTGGATTTGTTCTATATTAGGAGATAAAGTTCCGAGATGTCCGCCGCCTTTTAATGCACGGTGGGCGTGTTCAATCAATTTCCAAGGCTCGGGAACGTCTATAAATACGGCATCCATATCCGTTAAACCGAATCCATCTTCGGTTTCCGACGGGTCTTTAAGCGTAAACTCAACGTTTTCGGGAATGCCGAGTTTATCGACATTTTTTAAGGCGCGTTTTTGATGTTCCTCCTCGCGCTCAAATGAGTAGATACGCCCTTCCTTTCCCACAATTCTTGATAATAATATCGTAAGCGAACCGGAACCCGTCCCGATTTCTATTACCTTAGAGCCGTTTTGTATCCCAAGCTCAATAATTATATATCCCGCGTCTTTTCCGTATATTATATTTGTTGCCCGTTTGACTTTCATCATCCAGTCGCAAAGTGAGGGTTTAAGTATAAAAAATTCCTCGTCTTTGGTAGAGACTATCCTGTCCCCGAATTCCATTCCCTCTTCAAAGCGGATATTGCCTTTATGGGTGGAAAACACCGTGTTTTTTTGAAAAGGTATCATATAATTGGATTTTTCGTGATGGAGAAAAACCATCTCGCCGTCTTTTATCATATTTGCTCCGTAAATTATTCGATTCAGGTATTATATATTAAAAACCCGAATACCTCAAGCGATATGTATTAAAGATTTGGTATTAACGTTTCTCACTACCTTGCTTTAATATCAAAAATACTGTTTTGTCTTTCCTTTTTGACTTTTGATGAAAACTCTTTTAAACTAATATGCTGTTTTTAGATTATTAAAAGGGAAAAGCAGATGAAAAAAGTGCTTTTGATAGAAGACAACAGAACCGTTGCCAAACTTGCAAGCCTTAAAATTAACGAGGAACTTGATTTAACCGTTGATATTGTATCATCCTACGGGCAGGCTAAAACAGTCCTTGAGAATAACGGCAAAGACTATTTTATTGTCGTTACGGGTTTGGTTTTACCCGATGCTACAAACGGGGAGGCGGTGGATTACTGTCTTGAAAATAATTTTCCCGTGATTGTTCTTACCTCAAGTTTTGATGATGAAACCCGCGAGCGTATTTTATCTAAAGACGTGTTTGATTACATTGTGGAAAAAGACCAGGATTATATAAATTTTCTTATCTTTGCGGTTAAGCGCGCGTATGGCAACCGTAAGAAAAAAGTCCTTGTTGTCGATGATTCCCAGACTTATCGCAAGTATTTGGTCAATTTTATATCGAGTCAGCTTTTCAAGGTTTTTGAGGCGGATAGCGGGGAGGTGGCGCTTAAAATCCTTGAACAAAACCCCGATATTAGTCTTCTAATTACCGATTTCGATATGCCGGGTATGGACGGGTTTGAACTTTTGCGAAAGGTGCGCAAGACAAAGAAAAGCGATGAGCTTGTCGTTATAGTGGTTTCCGGTGAAAACGACACCGCCGTCATTCCTCATTTCCTCAAATTCGGCGCAAATGATTACCTCAAAAAACCTTTTAATAAAGAGGAATTTATTTCGCGTATAAATATGAACGTTGATTACACCGAGATTATAAACGACTTAAAAAATATCGCCCATATTGATATTACCACAGGGCTTTACAATAAAAAATATATAATGGAAATCGGCAAGGTAGTTCATTCCAATTCCCTTAGGAATAAAATCGGTATGGATTTTGCCTTAGTGGAGATTGATAATTTCGACAAATTATACGATAGTCTTGATGAGCGCGGGGTGAATAAATTAATCAAAGACTTGGCTAAGATATTTGATAATCGACTAAGAAGGCGCTCGGACGTTCTTGCGAGGGTTTCTTTTAATTCAATCGGTATCCTGACCGACAATGACGATGAGGATGATGCGTATTCGTTTTATGATAAAATTCGTCTTGCCGTTGAAAAAAATGAGTTTCAATATATGGGCAAGACCTGCCGCCTTACGGTTTCAATCGGGATAACCACAAGACTTTTCGACAGCTTTGATAATATGGTTGTTCAAACGATTAAGGTTTTGGATGAGGCTAAAAGTCGCGGCGGTAATATTGTATGGCTTGATTGATAAATTTAGTTAATTCTTATGCTATAAAGGAGTTTTTGTATGTTACCCGATGTAAAAACACAGATTGATATTATATCGCGGGGGGTTGTTGAGATTATACCCGAAGACGGGTTAAAGGCGAAACTTGAAAAATCTATCAAGGAAAACCGCCCGTTGATAGTAAAATTCGGCGCCGACCCATCCGCACCCGACCTGCATATAGGGCATACCGTGCCGTTACGCAAAATCCGTCAGTTTCAGGACTTGGGGCATATCGTTTATTTTCTTATCGGAGATTTTACCGCTATGATTGGAGACCCTACCGGTAAATCAGAAACACGAAAATCGCTTTCCCGTGATGAGGTTTTAGCAAATGCCGAGACTTATAAAAAACAGATTTTTAAAATACTTGACCCCGATAAAACCAAGATTGTTTTTAACAGCGATTGGTGCTCAAAATTAAACTTTGAGGATGTGCTGAAACTTACCGCCAAATATACCGTAGCGCGGTTGCTTGAACGTGATGATTTTTCCAAGCGTTACAAGGAGGGCAGGGCTATTTCGCTTGTTGAGTTTATGTATCCGCTTATTCAGGGTTACGATTCGGTTGAGTTAAAAGCGGATATCGAAATCGGCGGAACCGACCAGAAATTCAACCTTCTTGTAGGGAGGGAGCTTCAACGCGAATACGGGCAGGAACCTCAGGTTATTATTACAATGCCTATTATCGAGGGAACGGACGGCGTTCAAAAGATGAGCAAGTCGCTCGGCAATTATATCGGTATTACCGAATCCCCAAAGGAAATTTTCGGGAAAGTTATGTCTATCACCGATGATTTAATCTTAAAATATTTTGAGTTTCTAACCGACGTGCCTCTTGAGACTATTAAGGATTATGAAAAGCGTATGAAATCCGGAGAAAACCCCCGCGATTTCAAGGCGATTTTGGCAAAAAATCTTGTGGCGCAGTTCCATAGCGAGGAGGATGCCGTTTCGGCGGAGGAAGAGTTTAACCGTATGTTCAAAGATAAGGGATTGCCCGATGATATGCCGGAGCTTGTTCTTTCCTCGGATATGAATATTGTCGATATTTCGGTTGATTCGGGAATTGTGCTGTCTAAAAGCGAGATGCGAAGGATGATAGCGCAGGGGGCGGTTTCTATCGACAATGAAAAAATCGACAGTGAAATTCTCCTTAAAGCGGGCGAGGAGAAAATTATTAAAATCGGGAAAAGAAAATTTTTGAGGGTAAAATAATGAATTTAGAGGGTTTAGACCTGTTGATGGATTTAATATCCAAGGCGAAGTATATAGTTGCGCTTACGGGTGCGGGAATTTCCACTAATGCGGGGATACCCGATTTTCGCAGTCCAAAGGGTTTTTACTCGCAGCCGGAAATTCCCGGCGAAGAGGTTTTCGATATCGGGTATTTTAAAAAAGACCCGTCTTTGTTTTACAAACATATCGGGGTTTTTCTTGAGGGTTTTATGAAAGCAGAGCCTACTAAAGGGCATCTTTTCCTGAAAAAACTTGAGGATTTGGGTAAACTGAAATGCATTATCACGCAGAACGTTGACGGGCTTCACGAAAAGGCGGGGAATTCCTATGTTATAGACGTTCACGGCAATTTCAGGAATTTCTTTTGTATGGATTGCAAAACCTCAGTTCCGCTTAACGAAAAGATTTTGTCCGAGGTCAAGAAGAAAAATGTCCCGAAATGTAAGAGTTGTAGCGGGGTTTTAAAGCCCGAAGTGGTGTTTTTCGGAGAGCCTGTTCACGCGCTTGAGAAAGCCCTTACCGAGGTGCAAAAAGCCGATTTGCTTATTACTCTCGGCACGTCTTTGCGGGTTTATCCCGTCGCGCAACTTCCCTCGTATATCGACAAGGATGCTAAACTTGTGATAATAAACCGCGAGGAAACCCCTTATGATAATCGCGCCAGACTTGTGATATATGATGATATTGATACGGTGGCTCAAAAACTCGGATTATTATAATTCAGAACTTTTCGATTATCAAATCCTTAAGAGCGCGCTTCGGAACGTGATGGATTTTTTTCTCATCGCGCCAGTATTTTATATTCCCGTCTTCTCCGACTTCCTCTATAACTACGGTTTCAACCGGTTTGCCGAGCGCTATTACAAGAAGTATCTCATATTTTTCGGGGATAGAAAGGGTTTGACGTAAATTATCGCGCTCAATTGACGCAATCATACATCCGCCGAGCCCCTTTTCTACCGCGCCGAGTAAAATGGACTGCGCACAAATTCCGTAATCGCAATCAAACTTATGCGAAATATCCTTCGGGCGAAGTATGATAATATACGCCGATGGGCGTTCACCCTCTTTCGGAGCGCCATCCTTACCGAGATATTTTGCCCATACCGTATTTTGAAAAATTCGACCGTTTGTTTCTTTGTCGTTTGATATGAAAAACCGTAGCGGCTGAAGATTAAGAGCGGACGGCGAAAGTCTTGCAAGTTCAACAAGTTCATAAAGCGTTTCTTTCTCTATCGTGTAATTCCCATCAAACCGACGGTAACTGCGGTTTTTTTTAACGAGGTCTTTAAGCATAAACCCTCCTTTTATTTACATTCTATTTCTTCTTTTCTTATTACGCGTTTTGCCTTGCCCATACTTCGCTCAATAGTCTTGGGTTCAACCAATTTAAGTTTTACGCGAAGCCCCAGAACGGCGTATAGCTTATCGCATATTTTTTTTTCAAGCTCAACAAGTTTTTTCATCTCATCAAAAAAGATTGCATCGACAACCTCAACCCACACTTCAAGGGTGTCCAAATGCCTTTCCTTGTTTATAACCAACAGGTAATGAGGAGCGACACCTTCAGCCTCAAGCAGGATTTCCTCAATCTGCGAGGGGAATACATTAACCCCGCGAATAATAAGCATATCATCGGTTCTACCGCAGATTTTCATAATCCGTGCCGAGGTTCTGCCGCATTTGCAGGGTTCGGTGTTTATTACCGAAAGGTCTTTTGTCCTGTATCTGAAGAGGGGTAAAGCCTCTTTTTGCAGAGGGGTAATTACGAGTTCGCCACGTTCCCCCTTGTTTACCCATTCTCCGGTTTCGGGGTTGATTACCTCCACAAAGAAATGGTCTTCGCTTATATGCATACCGTTTTTCTCAAGACATTCCCCGCTGACACCGGGACCTATAATTTCGGAAAGCCCGTAATTGTCGGTGGCGGTAATGTTTAAGCCCCGTTCTATTTCCTCACGGATAGATTCGCTCCACGGTTCCGCACCGAAAAGCCCCAATCTCAGGTTAAGGTCGCGCTTAGGGTCAACGCCCATATCGTTTAGCACGTCAATAATATAAAGCGCATAGGATGGCGTTGATATAAGAACGGTAGAGCCGAATTCCTTCATAATCTTGATTTGGCGTTCGGTGTTTCCGCTTGATACGGGTATAACCGTAGTGCCGATTTTTTCAAGCCCGTAATGAAGCCCGAAGCCGCCGGTGAAAAGCCCGTATCCGAAAGAGATTTGCGCAATATCATCGGAGGTTACGCCTGCGGCGGAGGCGAAACGTGCTACAACCTCGCTCCAGTTTTCAAGGTCCTGTTTTGTGTATCCCACTACGGTAGAGCGTCCCGTTGTTCCGCTTGATGCGTGGATTCTCACTATATCTTTCATCGGGCGGGCAAAAAGTTTATAGGGATAGTTTTCCCTAAAATCGTCTTTTGTCGTAAACGGGAGTTTTTGTATATCCTCGTAGTTTTTAATATCCTCAGGCTTGATTTTCATTTTATCCAACTTGTCGCGATAAAATTTTACGTTTTCATAAACGTATTTAACCGTTTGTTGCAGCTTTTCGAGTTGTAATTCCTTGAGTTTCTCTCTCGGCATAGTTTCAATTTCGGGATTCCAGAGAGGCATAAGGGGCTCCTTAATTTGAATACAACATATTAAAGCAAAGTAGTAAAATTTTCAAGCGATTAGATATTGAGAAACTAAAGAGCGGGCGGATATTTAGCCGTTATTGTCGGCTTCTTTATCGAATGAGAGGGAAAGCCCGACTGTAACAAGCGCTAACCCCGAAACTATTACAAAGATAGCAAGTAACGCGTAAAGGCTGTCGTAGTTTGTTGTAATGGGACTTACCAATATATAACCTATATAGAAAACCGCGATGCCGGCAATAACCAAAATCCAGTTTTGTTTTTTCATAGTGCTTTTTTTCATAATACATCTCCTTTCCTCTGCAAATATTTTAAGTTATATAAGGAAAATTTACAAGAAATCGAATTGCTTTATAATTAATCTACTTGAAAACGATACGTTGCGTCAAAATAAAAATCTATTCAAAATATTCTTCAACAAGAAAGATGTTGGAGGATAAAGATGGGGATGACAATGAGAGAGAGAA
>Ga0334898_1000739_pt1 | contig 46392 bp, 32 predicted proteins | sample GraSluR3_MG_10_FD_207228 | JGI IMG/M metagenome (GOLD analysis project Ga0334898, IMG submission 207228) | Sludge microbial communities from methane-producing bioreactor in Wageningen University, Netherlands - Granular Sludge_3_08-R3 | ecosystem: Engineered > Bioreactor > Anaerobic >... | reverse complement strand
ATCTTTTCCAATTGACTTCGTTGTACGTCGGATAAAGAAAAAACAACACGTTTTCTTTTCGTAGCACTTTTTTCTGACATTGTAAGTATCTCCTATGAAGTAAGATACCTAAGTATATCAGAAAATGAAGATTATGCAACGCTATTTAGGAAACGTTCTACTAGAAGATGCAACAAACGGAAGCATCGGAATTCCAATGTGCTTGAATATGTACGAGAATTATCCTTTTTGGTTTGCTTTCTTTACCTCATTGAAATTCCGCGTTGTCACCTCTGGGGTATCCTCGAAACAACTATTTGAAAAAGGCTTGTCCTCAATACCTTCTGACACCATTTGTTATCCAGCAAAACTTTCGCATGGTCATGTAATAAAGTTAATTGAGAAAGGTGTACAACATATTTTTCATCCTTGCAATATTTATGAACGAAAAGAATATGACGGTGCAGTGAATCATTTCAATTGCCCCATCGTAATTTCATATCCCGAAGTTCTACACCGAAACATCGAAGAAATTGAAGACAATAAAATTCTCTATATGAATCCCTTTATACCTTATCATTCCAAGAAAAAGCTCCAACGTTGTATGGAAAAACTTCTTGCCTCATGGAATTTTTCAAAAAAACAAATGCACCAAGCCTTCGAACAGGCATGGAATGAAGATAAGGAATATAAGCAGTGGATTCGTTCTCAAGGAGAAGAGGCACTGAAATATATGAGCCAACATAAATGCAAGGGTATATTGTTGGCTGGTAGACCTTATCATATCGACCCTGAAGTACATCACGGAATACCTGATTTCATTAATTCTTTAGGTTTTGTGGTTTTAAGTGAAGATTCAGTTGCACATCTAGGACAGTTACATCGTCCCCTTCGTGTGGTTGATCAATGGATGTACCATACTAGACTGTATCAAGCTGCTGACTTTGTTTCCAACCACCCATCTATTTCTTTTGTCCAACTGACTTCCTTTGGATGTGGACTTGATGCTGTTACAACAGATCAGGTTGAAGAAATTCTAAAGCAAAAAGGAAAGTCTTACACTTGTTTGAAAATTGATGAAGGAACCAATTTGGGCTCCATCAAAATACGTCTTCGATCCTTGGCTGCTACCTTGAAAGATGCACAAGAACAATCACCTCTATCCAAGACTTCAACCAAACAATATGAATATATAAACCCTCCCTTTACCAATCAAATGAAAAAGACTCACACAATCTTGTGTCCCCAATTTTCACCGATCCATTTTCAAATGGTCGAAGATATCTTCGCTACAGAAGGATATCATTTAGAGCTTCTACCTACTGTTACAAAAGAGTGTATAGAAGAAGGTCTAAAATACGTTAACAATGATGCATGTTACCCTTCTATTATTGTTGTGGGACAACTCCTTCATGCTCTGAAATATGGTGACTATGATGTAACGAACACTTCTGTTGCCATTACACAAACGGGGGGAGGATGTAGGGCCACTAACTATATAGCATTTTTAAAGAAAGCCTTACACGAAGCAGGCTTTTCGAATATTCCAGTTGTATCTTTGAGTTTTCAGAACTTTGAAAAAAATGCTGGTTTTCGACTGACCGGGAGTTTATTACGAAGAGCCATCATGGCAACAGTCTACGGGGATACATTAATGCAAACTCTGTATCATGTCCGGCCATATGAGAAACACAAAGGTTCTGCAGATGAACTTTGTCAACGTTGGATAAAAACATGCAAAGAGCAATTGCGACAAGGGTCATATCGACAATATAAAAGAAATATTAGAGCGATCGTTAAAGAATTTGACCAGATCGCTTTTCAGGATGTGATACGAAACAAGCCCAAAGTAGGGCTTGTCGGAGAGATTTTGGTAAAATTCCATCCTGTTGCCAACAACCATGTTGTGAGACTCATCGAAGAAGAAGGAGGAGAAGCTGTTGTACCAGGGCTTTTAGATTATTTCAATTACGGCGCATACGATCTTCTTTATCGGCAAAAAGAATGGAGAGATTCCTGGTGGAATTACGTGAAAGGACATATCATGATTTCTGCTATAGAAACAATCCGTAAAGCTGCACGAAGCGCAATAGAGAAAAGTAAGCGTTTCCACTCCAGCATGAACATTTTCGAAATGGCTACACTTACTAAAAAACTGATTCAGCTTGGGAACCATACGGGAGAAGGGTGGCTTTTAACAGGCGAAATGATAGAGTTGATTCATAGTGGTGTCGACAATATTATTTGTATGCAACCATTTGCGTGTCTTCCGAATCATGTTGCCGGTAAAGGCATGATGAAGGCTATTCACAAACAATATCCTCATGCAAATATCACCATGATTGACTACGATCCTGGAGCAAGCGAAGTAAATCAGCTGAATCGAATAAAACTAATGATGTCGGTTGCTTTTTCAAGAATGCTGTCATCAAAAAGTAAAACACCTTGATTATGCGATTTTCAAGAACTTACGTTTTCCCACTTTTAAAATGTCTCCTTTTTGAAATGCAATCTCGAGAAAAGGATCCATGATCTTGTTTCCATTAATGGAACATCCTCCTCCTGTTACGATCCGTTTTGCTTCGGATTTCGAAGGAGCCAAATGATGCATGGCTATAAATTCATAAATTTTTACTCGCATGCCTGATTCAATTTTCACTTCGGGGATGTCCTCAGGCAATTCTTTTTTACGGTGAACGGTAATAAAGTGTTCTCTTGCAAGCTCTGCTTCGCGTTCATTATGAAATCTTTCTGTAATCAGTGTTGCAAGATTCAATTTACAATCCATCGGATTTTTCCCTTGTTCCATCTGCAATCGGATAGTCTCAAGAACTTCATCCGAGGATTGTAGGATCAGCTTGTGATACGGAAATAGCAATGGATCGGGTATAGACATTAGTTTTCCAAACATTTCAATGGGTTCTTCTGTAAGGCCGATATAATTCCCCAGACTTTTGCTCATTTTATCTGTGCCATCGGTGCCCACTAGCAAGGGCATGGTTAAAATAGCTTGAGGTTCTTGTCCGTAAAATAGTTGGAGCTCTCGAGCTAATAAAAAGTTGAACAGTTGATCGGACCCGCCAAGTTCAACGTCAGCTTTGATTGCAACGGAGTCATAGGCCTGCATTAAGGGGTACATGAATTCGTGTAAAAAAATGGGAGTTTGTTGAGCGAATCGTTTGGTGAAATCATCTCTTTCCAGAATTTGAGAAAGAGTAAAATGAGCCATCATTTTTAAGAGTTCATCCATCGTAAGAATAGAGGACCACTCACTATTGTAACGGATTTCTGTTTTGTCTAAATCCAACACTTTCCCTACTTGTTCAAAATACGTCTTTGCATTTTCTTTAATTTGTTCATGTGACAATGCCTTGCGTACCTTTGAACGACCCGTTGGATCTCCAATGCTAGCCGTAAAATCTCCAATGATAAACACAATCGTATGGCCAAGATCTTGAAATTGTTTCAATTTGAAAATGGGGACATAATGGCCAAGATGTAGATCGGGAGCACTTGGATCAGCTCCATATTTGATTCGCAATTGTTTCCCAGATTGTGCTTTTTGAAGCAGCTCTTCAAATCCAATAAAATCCACGGTATTTTTTTGGATGGCCTTGTATTCTTCTTTTGTCATACCATTCCTTTCTGCAATATAAATGGATCGATCCCTGTACCAACCACAGGAATTGTGTTCTTTATAGTGACTTCAATCATAATATGGTATTATATATAAATGTGAACGTACAAGAAATTTTCAACATTTTATGTTGATGAAATTTACTATATAGAAAGGACCTTTATGAAGCACATCATTCAAGCACCAAGAGGGACCAAACTCAGTTGTAAAGGTTGGTTTCAAGAAGCTCCTATGCGCATGCTGATGAATAATCTTGACCCAGAAGTTGCCGAATGTCCTGAAGAACTAATCGTCTATGGTGGTTCTGGACAAGCGGCCAGAAACTGGGAGTCTTATGAGGCTATTATCCGTAGCTTACAGTCTTTAGAAAATGATGAAACCTTGTTAGTACAATCCGGTAAACCCGTTGGTATTTGTAGAACCTCAGAAGATGCCCCCCGAGTTTTGATAGCCAATTCTCTGTTAGTTCCCGATTGGGCAAATTGGGATGAATTCAGGCGATTGCAACATCTTGGACTAACAATGTATGGTCAAATGACTGCTGGTAGCTGGATATATATCGGTACACAAGGAATCCTCCAAGGAACTTATGAAACATTTGGAGCATTGGCTAGAAAGCATTTTGGATCTTCTAGTGACTTAACGGGGAAACTCGTTCTTACTGCTGGATTGGGTGGAATGAGTGGCGCACAACCCTTGTCTGTGACAATGAACAATGGTGTTTGTTTGTGCGTAGAAGTAGATCCAAAACGTGCAGAAAAAAGGTTGCATGATCGGTATGTACAAAAAATTGTCACTAGTCTTGATGAAGCTTTATCGCTTTGCAACAAAGCAGTATCGGATAAAAAACCTCTGTCTGTTGCCCTTATTGGCAATGCTGCCGATGTATACCCTGCTGTCGTTTCACGCGGAATCATCCCGGATGTTGTCACGGATCAAACTTCAGCTCATGATGCTTTACACGGATATGTACCAAATGGAATGAGTCTTGAAGAAGCAGTTCAACTTCGACACAACAATCCTACCCGCTATATCCAATTAGCAATGGATTCTATAACCGTACATGTAAAAGCAATGTTAGATCTTCAAAAGGCAGGTTCCATTGTCTTTGACTATGGCAACAATATTAGGGGGCAAGCGAAAACAAATGGTCTGGAGAATGCATTTGATTTTCCTGGTTTTGTACCTGCTTATATTCGTCCTTTGTTTTGCGAAGGAAAGGGTCCTTTCCGATGGGCAGCCTTATCTGGTGATCCTGCCGATATTTACGAAACCGATAAAGCAATCTTAGAGCTTTTCCCTGAAAATCAACATTTATGCAACTGGATCAAAAAAGCTCAAAAAGAAGTTGCCTTTCAAGGATTGCCAACTCGCATCTGCTGGCTTGGTTGTGGAGAAAGAGCAAAAGCAGGACTCCGCTTTAATGAACTCGTGAAAGAAGGAAAGATTTCTGCTCCTATTGTTATTGGTAGAGATCATCTTGATTGTGGTTCTGTAGCTTCCCCATATCGAGAAACGGAATCCATGAAAGATGGCTCTGATGCAATTGCCGATTGGCCCATCTTAAATGCCTTGTTGAATACTTGTAGCGGTGCAACGTGGGTTTCGGTACATCATGGTGGAGGCGTTGGTATTGGCAAGTCCATTCATGCTGGCATGGTAATCGTTTGCGACGGCAGTGATAAACAAGCAAAACGGCTCGAAAGAGTCTTAACGAACGATCCTACAAGTGGAATCTTTAGGCATGCAGATGCTGGTTATGAAAAAGCGATAGAAACAGCTAAAAAAATGAACATAAAAATACCCATGATGGAAGAGAGATAGCCCATGAGAGAACATCCGCAAAGCGTGTTAGATACAGAGAATACAGTACGGGTACTTAAAGAAAAGAATCACTACTTCTATTTGCAACAAGTAGACCGTATTGACGGACAATATGTGTATTGTAACAACAGAAAAATGATCAATCTTGCAAGTTATAGTTATCTAGGTTTATTGCATCACCCTGAAATTGACGCCTATGCAAAAAAGGCCATTGATGAGTTTGGCACTGGGACCCATGGTGTTCGAATTCTTGCTGGAACTATACCTTATCACAATGAACTTGAGCAGACAATTGCTGCTTTCAAGAAACGGGAAGATGCAATTGTTTATTCGAGTGGTTATGTTACAAATCTATCGGCTATATCGACCTTGTTTGGCAGGCGCGATGCAGTAATCTGCGACAAATACGATCATGCGTCAATTGTCGATGGATGTCTTTTGTCTGGTGCTGAATTGTTAAGGTTCAACCATAACGACTTACAGAATTTGGAAAAACGTTTGATTCAAACCCAGGATTATCGTAATCGATGTGTTTTGATTGACAGCGTATATAGTATGGATGGAGACATTGCACTGATACCTGAAATGATTCAATTGTGTCGAAAATACAATGCTATTTTCTTTGTAGACGAGGCACATTCCCTTGGTGTACTAGGGGAGAAGGGCACGGGTGTGGAAGAATATTTTAATTGTTATGGTGAAATCGATATTTTAATGGGTACTCTAAGCAAAGTCGTACCATCCATGGGCGGTTATATCACCGCAGATAAAACATTGATAAGCCACTTAAAGCATCGTTCACGATCGTTTGTTTTTTCTGCCGCACTAACCCCAGCGAATACTGCTGCTGCCACTGCTTCTTTTCGGGTCATGCAAAAGGAAACCTGGAGAGTGCGAAAGTTAAAAGAAAACATTGAATATTTCACAGGCGTTCTTCGAGAGAAAGGCTTCAATCTTTTGAATTCACAAACTGCTATCATTCCTTTGATCATTCCTGAAGAAGAAAAAACATGGCAAGTGTGTCGATATATGCAAGACAAAAATATTTTTGTTTTACCTGTCGTTCCCCCTGCTGTACCACCTAATACATCCCGGCTGCGAATGAATGTCTCTTCGGAAATGACGAAAGAAGATATGGACTATGTGATTCAAACCATATTTGATGCAAACGAAGTCTTTCAAATACTTTAATAGGAGGAAATATGCACCCAGTTTTGTTTAGTATAGGCGATTTTTCATTTCGTTTTTATGGGCTTATGATAGCCATAGGAACTCTGGTAGCATTCTGGTTTGTTACCACCAAAAAGAAAGATATTTCACTTACCGACGATGATCTTTTGGACCTTCTTCTTTGGTTAATTGTGATATGTATTCTTGGCGCTAAAATTGTATACATCCTTTCACACAACCCCCTTTACTTCATCCAAAATCCCAAGGATATCATTTCTGGTTCTGGGCTATCGTTTGTCGGGATTGTGATTTTCGGTCTTGGAACCACCTGGTTTTATGCAAAAAAGAAAAAAGTAAACTTTTTTGCCTTGATTGACATCTTATCTCCAGCAGTTATGATAGGATATTTTTTTGGCCGCATTGGGTGCTTCTTAAACGGTTGCTGTTTTGGTTTACCAACCGATTCATGGATTGGTTTCCGCTTTGTTAGTGTGGATTCATATTCGCGATATCCAACCCAATTGTTTATTGCCGCTGGTGCGATTGTTTCCTTTTTTATTCTTCGTGCTATTTATAAGAATAAAAAATTCCATGGTGTTGTGTTTGGTTGGTTTTTACTGCTCTACTCTATTATTACCTTTGTGGTAGGCTTTTACCGTGATATGCCAAGATATTATGGACTTCAACTCACACTAAACCAATATTCTACCTTTATTATCGTTCCCATTGCGATCTGTATTTTGATCTATGGAAGTAAGTACCAACAAATGATTCAAAGCAAAGGAAAAACGACCGAAGGTTCTGTAGAGGTATGGGATCAAAGCGAATACAAAGAAGAAGAGAACGAAGTTATTATCCAGTAAAATAAAAACCCCTCTCTCTTCTAGAATTAGAAGAGAGAGGGGTTTTATCGATTGCCTTCAAAAAAAACCTTCATCACGGATGGTTTTGCTGTGCTATCTAGCGTTTAATAATTAGAGTATGTATCAAATTCAGCAGGGTTTGGATAGTTGAGTGGTAGCATAGCTTCGTGAGTTTTTCGGACAATCCACATATCAAGAAATTCTTCCGTAAAAATCGGTTTTAAAAATTCAGAATCTCTCTTTAGTTCATGAAATGCACTAAAGAGGTCTGTGGGGACGCCCTTGTCTTTTTCAATCATAGTGTCATTGTAAGGATCAATAGATTGCAATACACCATCAATGCCGGCTAAAAGAAGGGCCGTGATGGTTAAGTAAGGATTGCATGTGGCATCTCCCGTGCGATACTCAAAACGCGTTTCTTCCAAGGATGTGTATGCAGGGATTCGGATGGCAGAATTTCGATTCGATTTCGCAAATGATTTGCTAGACGGTGCCTCAAATCCTTGAATCAACCTTTTATAGGAATTCGTTGAAGGATTCGAAAAAGCCATTATTGCACCTAGATGTTTCAGTATTCCTCCCATAAAATGCAAGGCAGTTTTGCTCAGATGAAGTGGATGATCTTTTGTAAAAAAGATCGATTGGTGATCTGAATTGGATAGAAACATATGCATATGCATTCCGTTGCCGGGTGCACCATATATTGGTTTTGGCATAAATGTGCTAATGAGACCCTCTTTGGACGTAATGTTATGTACCATAAATTTAGTAATCAAAATGGCTTCTGCAGCTTTTTCAGCGGGTAGAAAATCCAATTCGATTTCTTGTTGCCCAGGAAGGCCTACTTCGTGATGGTGGTATTTCACAGGGATACCACAGGCTTCAATTTGGCGAACTATTTCGGCCCGAATTTCATACGTTTGATCTTCGGGTCTGGCAACATGATATCCTTTTGATCGATTAATGGTTCTTTCATTGCCAATGATATCAACAAAAGGAGCCATAGGATCCATTGAAAAATCAAGTTCCTCAAAAATGTGAAACTCCAATTCTGGAAGTATCATGTAGTTGTAAGCAATGTTATGGTGGCGTAACAATGCAAGGGCATTGCGAAGAAGATTCGTGGGATCAAAGGGAAAAGGTTCAGGATTGTTGTCGTGGGGGAAGTGATGAATGGTTCCGAACAGGTTTAGTGTAGGATATGAAGAAAAGGGATCTGTCCATCCTTTGGTAAGATCTGGAATAAGTACTAAATCAGAAGAGGTAACTTCGGCATATCCAAAATTGGATGCATCAAAACCAATCCCTTGGGTAAGGACATTTTCATTAAAATAGGAAATGGGTAGTGTTACCTTTCGCATTTTTCCAAACAGATCGATGATCTCCATATTAACAGCCGTGTACTTCTCTTGTATCTCGTGCAACGTCATAAATGCCTCCATTGGTACAATATAGTATCAAAAGGATTGCACAATGCATCCTTATCACTGTTGGTAAGTATATGAAGGGTTATATGGAATTCAACGCTAGGGTAGTTACTTATTCTAATTCAGAAAAATCAAAATTGATGTTGTGATCTTTTACAAATTCAAAGAAGCAAGCTGGCGGAGGGCAAGTAAAGAAAAGTTTCTTCGAATGCAATCCTTTAAAGCGAAGTGAATAAGAATGTAACAAAAGAGGGGTAGGCTTTGAGTAGTCGATTTGCTCTTTTGCATCCCCTACTCTATATTGAGCTGTAACCGGGGGATCAACCGGATTAATGGAAGCGATACTTTTCACCTTTTCATTTTGGTTTTCACCAGAGACATCATAGTTGCGCTCAGATTCTTCCCTGGACAATTGATCAATAGTAATTTTCTTAGGGGGAATAAAGACGGATGTTTCATGATAGGGAATATTGTGTTGATTGTATCCATACAGTAAGTCTCCGACCACGGGGTGTCCAATATACTGCATGTGGACACGAATTTGATGCGTACGTCCTGTAAATATTCTCACCTTTAAAATGGTGTACTCTTGATTACTCCAAATTTTAAACACTCTTGTGGCAGAAAATTTTCCATTTTGAGAAGGGACAACTTTTCGTAACTTATGATTCACTAACAACGGAACAATGATATCCGTGGTTTCATCCTTGACGTTTCCATATACGATGGCAATGTAGAACTTCTCTACTTCACGATTTTGAAACTGATCAGCAATAAAAGTATGCGCTAGATTTGTTTTTGCCGTTACAAGGATGCCAGATGTATCTCGATCAAGTCGATGAATAATTCCAGCCCGTTCTGCCCCGTAGACATTTGCTAGGTTTCTTGAATGATACATCAAGGCATTTACAAGTGTACCGGTGGCTTCTTTCGGTGTTGGATGCGTCAACATACCCTTTGGTTTGTTAACAACAATAATATCATCATCCTCATAGATGATGTCCAAAGGAATGTTTTCAGCTTTAATGGTTTCCCCAGTTACATCAGGATAGTTCACTTGTAAAAACTGGCCCTTTTTAACTTTAAGCCCAGGTCGTCTGATAAGCATTTTATCAACTGTGATGTAGCCCATAAAGACAAGTTCAGCGGCTTTCGAACGGGTGATATTGCACTCCGCAGCAATCAAGCGATCCAACCTTACTCCATTATATGATTCCGATATTACCAAATTTTTCAGCATATTATCAATATATAGTGAAATGATTCATTTGCAAAACTATTTCAAGAATGGTAGTCTTTAAAGGAACTTTCCTTGGATGGAAGTCCCAATATGTATGATTTATCTTTTCGAAATGGAGCTGATTATATGGAAAAGGTGAGAAAAGTCTTTCTTGTTGTTCTTCCTTTTATCTTGTTTGCTAGCACACTAATACTGGATCGAATTACAAAAAACCTTGCTTTGATCCATTTGCAAAACTCATCCTTTCATGTGTTCTCCATACTTGATTTTGTTTATGTTGAGAATTATGGTGCTGTGTTTGGTTTGTTTGCTAACCAACCCATCAATTTTGCAGCTATCAGTATTGGCTCTATTGTCGTGATCATGATTCTGCTACGCATTTTTTTTACACGCATTCCATGGATACCTGTTTCGCTTATTATGGGCGGCGCCGTAGGAAACATAATAGATCGCTATCTGTATGGGTTTGTTGTCGATTTTGTCAAAGTGGGGAATTTTTATGTTTTCAACGTTGCTGATGCTTGTATAACAATCGGTGCTGCTTTGCTCTTCCTTTACATTGTTTTAGATACTAAAAGGGAAGAAGAAAAAAACAAACAAAGTCCTTCAGAATAAAAAGTTTTTGCTGCAAAAAAACCAGCGTACAAATAACTTGAAAAAAAGACAAAGAATTGTAACTTAGTAATGTTCTTTTTGGAAGAAAAATTCAATATCGCTTTAAAAGAGCTTCATCTAGCATAAATATCACCTAACCATGTTTTATGTTTTTTTTATATCAAAAGTTCCCTATATATACCCTTTAATGCTTTACCATGTGTAAAGTAGCTTTTTAACCTCTTGTTATTGTGTAACTTGTTGATATACTTTAAACGGCTTAATTTTTAGTTGGAGAGTCTTATGATAGAAGAAAAAGAAAACATAATCATTGATTCTGATGACGTTGTCATGGAAAATACCAGCAACGGAGATTACAACGCATCTAGTATTCGCGTTTTGGAAGGACTGGAGGCCGTTCGGAAACGACCTGCCATGTATATCGGTTCCACAGACGATAGAGGACTCAATCACCTCGCTTTGGAAATCATTGACAATTGTATCGATGAGGCCATGGCTGGGTATTGTACCAACATAACAGTGGAATTAAAAGAACCTGATATCATTTCTGTAATTGACAATGGAAGAGGTTTTCCAGTAGATCTACATCCCGATTTAGGAATTCCTGGGGTTACAGTCGCACTGACAATGCTGCACGCCGGTGGTAAATTTGATGCCAATAGTTATAAAGTTTCTGGAGGCCTTCACGGCGTTGGTGTCTCGGTTGTAAATGCTCTTTCTGAATGGCTTGTCGTCGAGGTTAAAAGAGATGGCATTCTCTATCGTCAAAAATTTGAACGTGGAGAGCCTGTAACCGAGCTTATACCCATGGAAGAAACCACAGAGACAGGAACCCAGGTTACTTTTAAACCCGATGCTGAAATATTCGAGAGTATTGAGTTTAACAGTACGTTTATACAAAATCGTCTTAAAGAATTGGCCTTCTTGAACCGAAGTTTAAAAATACGATACATCAATTATCCCAATTCATTCGGTGTTCAATATTTGTTTAAAGGAGGTATTCGAGAATATCTGGGTATCTTGCATGAAAAAGAAACAACGCTATTTCCTGAACCTATTTATTTTGAAGGTGAAGTGAATGGCGTCTATATAGAAACAGCCTTTAATTACCTTCGCAAATCGGACACCACGATTCTTTCTTTTGTAAACTCCATTTGTACTCGCGACGGGGGAACCCACGTTAATGGGTTCAAATCAGGACTTCTCCGTGTCATTAACGAAAAAGCCCATATGCTAAAATACACAAAAGAAGAAAAAGATTTGTTTTCCAGTGCTGACATCCAAGAAGGTGTTTCTTCGATCCTTAATACTAGGCTTTTTGAACCCCAGTTTGAAGGACAAACCAAAGGAAGACTTGGAAACTCGAAAGTAAGAAAAGCCGTTGACACTTTTATATATCAAAATTTCTCATTCCACCTTGACCGAAACCCTGATGTTGCGAAAGAAATTATTGAGCGATGTTTGATCACAAAACAGGCAAGAGAAGACGCCCAAAAAGCTCGTGATCGTGTACTACGAAAGAATTTTCTTTCCAGCTCTGTATTGCCTGGTAAATTAGCAGATTGCACAGAACGAAAGCCAGAGCTAAGTGAAATATTTATTGTGGAGGGTAATTCTGCTGGTGGTAATGCGAAACAAGCTAGAAATCGTCATACGCAAGCAATCTTGCCTTTGCGTGGTAAGATCTTAAATGTCGAAAAAGCTTCTATGGATCGTATCTTATCCTCAGCTGAAATCCAAGCTTTGATTTCGGCTCTTGGCACTGGCATAGGAGAAGAATTCGATTACAGCAAACTTCGGTACCACAAAGTTTTTATTATGACTGATGCAGATGTTGATGGTGCCCATATCCGTACGCTTCTTCTAACATTCTTTTATCGATTTATGCGTCCACTCGTGGATAACGGTAACATTTACATTGCACAGCCACCACTATACCTGATTATGAGTGGTAAGAAGAATGAAATATGGTGTTTCTCAGATGAAGAACTAAACCAAGAACTTGCAAAAATTGACACCAAAGTTGAGATACAACGTTACAAAGGTTTAGGAGAAATGAGCGCTGCTCAACTTGCTGATACAACCATGGATATCGATAAGCGGGTCATATTAAAAGTAAACGTTGATGATGCTTTAGAGGCTGACAGAATATTCACAATTTTAATGGGAGAAGAAGTGTTGCCTCGCAAACTGTTTATACAAACCCATGCACAAGAAGTAAAAGATCTTGATATTTAGGAGATAAAATGGTAGACGAAGTTCAAAACAATGATGAGTTATTTGATGCAAAAATTGAGCAAATAGAAGATGTAAGTCTTGTCTCTGAAATAAAAAAGTCCTATTTGGCTTACGCAATGAGTGTTATTGTTGGTCGTGCCTTACCCAATGTTCGAGATGGACTCAAGCCTGTTCATCGAAGAATCCTGTTTTCGATGCAAGAACTTGGCAATTATCCCTCAAAACCCTACAAAAAATGTGCAAAAGTTGTCGGTCAAGTCTTAGGTAATTACCACCCTCACGGAGAAACTGCGATTTATGATGCCCTTGTTCGAATGGCACAAGATTTTTCTATGCGATATACTTTAGTTGACGGACATGGAAACTTTGGATCTGTTGACGGTGATTCTGCTGCTGCTATGCGTTATACCGAGTGCCGGTTAGCAAAGATTTCTATGGAGATGCTAGAGGAGTTAGCTCAAGAAACAGTTGTTATGACTCCAAATTTTGATTCTTCTTTGGAAGAACCAACGTATTTGCCATCCAAAATACCCACTCTTCTCATCAACGGATCAAGTGGTATCGCCGTTGGTATGGCAACAAACATTCCTCCGCATAATTTGAATGAAGTATTAAAGGCTACTATTCATGTAATAGACCATCCTGAAACCACAAGCGAAGAGCTTTTAGACATTATTAAAGGCCCCGATTTTCCTACGGGTGGTTATATCGTAGGACAGGAAGGAATTCGGAAATATTTTCAAACAGGAAAAGGCTCTTTTATTGTACGTGGAAAAGGGCATATTGAAGAAGATAAAAATCATCTCTTGTACGTCATTGATGAGCTTCCATATCAAGTCAACAAATCTGAATTTATAAAAAAGATTGCAGAGCTTGTCAAAGCAAAGCGAATACAAGGTATTGTTGATTTACGTGATGAATCAGATCGCAATGGTATGCGCGTTGCGATTGTGCTCAAACGGAACATCAATCCAAAAATATTGGAAAATCAACTCTTTAAAATGACTCAATTTCAGACTTCTTTTGGTTCCATTATGCTCACATTGGTAGACAATCAACCATTGACTCTCCCCATGAAGAATATGCTTGAGTATTTTATCCAACACCGTGAAGATATTGTTACAAAGAGAACAAACTTTGAACTACGAAAATCCAATGCGCGGCTTCATATCCTAGAAGGCCTTCGGAAAGCAATCCAAAATATTGACGAAATCATCAAATTGATTCGAGCTTCCAAAGATACCCAAGAAGCAAGAGAAACACTTGTCACACGTTTTGAATTTACTGATCCTCAAGTAAAAGCTATATTAGATATGTCTTTAAGTCGCCTTACAGGAATGGAACAGCAGAAAATTGAAGATGAAATCTCCAAGCTTTTAGAATACATACGATCTCTTGAATGGATACTAGAGTCCAAAGAAAATCTTCATACAACAATCAAAAATGAACTCGAAGAGATTCGACAGAAATATGGCGACGAGAGAAAAACAGAAATCGGTATGGCTGACAATATTGATAAAGTTGACGAAATGAAACTCATTCACGACGACGATGTCGTTATTACTCTATCCCGCGATGGATATGTAAAAAGAATGAAAGTTTCTACTCAAAAAACACAACAACGTGGCGGAAAAGGATCTATGGATCGCTTGCGTAAATCAGATGACGAATTGACAAGCGTTTTTTGTTCCTCTAATCACAAGAGCGTCATCCTTTTTTCGGATAAAGGGAAAGCCTATGACATTAAAACATACAAAATTCCAGAAGCTGATAAAAAGCAAAAAGGAAACCCAATTTCCTATCTTATCTCTTCTATTGATCCCGAAGAAAAAGTAACCGCTATTTGTGCCTATAAAGATATTACTACAGAGGACTACATTGCTATTGTAACCAACACAGGCGTTGTCAAAAAAGTAAAAGCATCCTTATATGAAAACATCCGAAAGAGTGGTGTTAAGGCTATCAACTTAAAACCTGGCGAATACGTAGCAGATGCAAAAATTGTACAAGATACCGATACCGTATTCTTGCTTACCAAACTAGGGCAGGCTGTTCGTTTCGATTTGACCCAGTTACGATCTTTGGGTAGAACTGCTCGAGGTGTTAAGGGTGTCCAATTGAAACCCCAAGATTTGGTGATTGCGATGGCCATTGAAGAACCAGAATGTCATCTATTCTGCATTTCTAGTAAAGGTACCGGAAAAGTTACTGCCTATGAAAAATTCCGAAAAACAAACCGTGGCTCAAAAGGCGTGAAAGCGATGCGATTGGGAAAAGGCGAAACGTTGGCAGCATGCACATCCATTCCTATTGGTGGAATGAACCTTGTCATTGTTACAAGGAATGGGAAAATGATACAAATAGATACCAAACAGATTCCTACTTTGAATCGTGTTACTCAAGGTGTTTCCCTGATTAAAACGGTAGGTCAAGATCGAGTTATTGCTGTTACTCCTGAACCAAAGGTCCATACATAGGAGCTCTATATGAAGAAGAATGAAAAAAGAACCGATGTTTCTCCTTCTACACCAGCATGCCGTTGCATATTTCAGTGTAGACAGCAAGGTACTACAATATGGAAAGAGATCCTTGCTGGCTTTACTACTTTTCTAATTCTTTCTTTTTCCTATTACCAAAGTTCCATTTTGTTAGTGAATTCTTTACGGATTAGTGGCGAACATATTCCTTCTTTAATTGTAGTCATGCTCATATCAGTTGCTATTTTGTCAATTTTTGCTGGATTCTATCTAAAAAGACCCATAGTGTATGGTATTAGTACGGGTATGACTGTGTTTCTGACTGCCTCCATTTTTTCGACTTACAATATGAGTATCAGTTCTGGATTCGGACTTCTTTTTATAGAGGGTGTGATCTTTCTACTCCTTACTTTCACGGGATTACCGCGTTGGATTGTTCAGCAAACCCCACAGTGGATTCAAAAAGGTTCCCCTGCAATTATCGGCAGCATGCTTATTTTATATGCTGTTGTTTCGTCGGGAATTCTTTCCTTTGAGTCCGATAGTACTTTCGTAGCACAAACATTGAGAACCCCTTCCATTCTATTGTTCCTCTTTGGTTTTGTAGTAGCACTTACTCTTTACTATCTGAAAACAAAGAATTCCTTTTTACTAGCCTTTTTGATCACACTTCTGTTTGGTTTTGTGTTGAGTAAAAATCCTGCGAATTCAACTTTTCGCGTAAGCTGGCTTCTTCTTGTTGGGTATATTGTTGCTTGGTTAATGCTTTTTTCCATTTTGTTTGATAAAAACGTAAAAAATGCTTTGGAAAAATCTCTTTGGATACTTATTGGAGGATTGTTGGTAGGAGTTATCTTGTACAACAACCCTCACTCCATTTTGCTAAAACCTCAGCAATTGATAGGTCCTCAAGGACTGTTTGCCCTTCCTTCCTTTTCTGTATTACCTATTTTTGTTGGATCTTCGGTTGAAACGATAGGGATCTTTTTTCAAGAAATCAGCACTTTTTGGGCGCCTCTTCTTTCGTTGCTTCTTTTTCACTTTTTACTTTATGTTTGTATGTTTTACACAACCGAATCATTTGTTCCTTCTATTCAAGAGTCCAGAGAAAATGAAACACTTTTTTCGAAAATGATGATTACAGAAGGAATTGGATCTCTTCTTTCGGGGAATACATCTATCGCATCTCTACATTCGTCTGCTGCTACCCCTATTCATGTAGCTGTAGGAGGTAAAACTGGAGCATCCTCTGTTGCTTATGGTGTTATCACACTGCTTAGTCTATTTGCTATACCACTTCTACGCTACGTTATGCTTCCTATTGTTGTTGCTCCTTTCTTTCTTTCTTTAGGAGTTATTTTCATAGTTCATGCTCTTCAATCGTTTGAATCCTTTTCTTTAGCCAAAATTGTACCTTTTATTGCATCTGTTATCCTGGCTATTGTAACTTTGGACATTGTGCAATCCGTTTTTATAGGGCTACTTTTGTATGCCATCCTTGCTACGATTCAAAAGAAATCTATCTCTTTTGGTTTCTGGATGGTTATTATTGCGTTGTTTGTTTTTGAGTTTTTCCGCATTGTTATTCCTTATTTTTCTATATAAAAAAAATTTCTAGCAGTTTTTGGAAAAACTGGGAATAACAATAGTAGATATCATTAAAACTGGAGGTTTTAAATGAACATAAGACCGCTTGGTGACCGTGTTGTAGTAAAAGCTTTAGATGCCGAAGAAAAAACTAAAGGTGGCATCATTTTACCGGATTCTGCAAAAGAAAAGCAGCAAAAAGGTAAAGTACTTGCTGTTGGAAATGGCCGCATTTTGGACAATGGTACCCGCGTTCCTCTTGATATTCGTGAAGGCGATACCATACTCTATTCAAAGTATGGTGGTACTGAAGTTAAAATTGACGGCGAATCGTATTTAATTGTAAACGAGAGAGACGTTCTCGGAGTAATACTGTAAGGAGGTTACAATGGCTGCAAAGAACATTGAATTCGGAGAAAAGGCAAGAAAATATCTTGTCGATGGTGTAAATAAGTTATCGGATGCTGTAAAAGTAACATTAGGACCCAAAGGTCGTCACGTTGTACTAGAACGAAAATTTGGATCCCCTACTATGTGTGACGATGGTGTTACTATTGCAAAAGAAATTGAACTTGAAAATCCATTTGAAAATGAAGGTGCGCAACTTGTCAAAGAAGTTGCATCCAAAACTGCCGATGTAGCAGGAGACGGTACAACAACTGCCACCGTGTTAGCCCAAGCTATGGTTAACGAAGGCGTGCGAAATGTTGTAGCTGGCGCCAACCCAATTACTTTAAAAAAGGGTATTGATAGAGCTGTCGAAGTTGCTGTCAAAGAAATTAAAAGTATCTCTCGTCCCGTTGAAAACCAAGAAGACATTCGACGCATTGGTACCATTTCTTCCAAATTCCCTGCCATTGGTAAATCCATTGCAGAAGCTATGGAAAAGGTAGGAAAAGACGGCGTTATAACAGTTGAAGAATACGAAGGTTTTGACATCAAAGTTGATTTTGTTGAAGGTATGCAATTCGATCGTGGATATCTCTCTCCATACATGGTATCTGATACTGAACGTATGGAATCTGTTATGAAGAATCCTTACATCTTCATCACCGATAAAAAAATATCCGTCATCCAAGAATTTGTTCCCGTACTTGAAAAGCTTGCGAAAACAGGAAAACCTTTCATCATTATTGCCGAAGATGTTGAAGCAGAAGCACTAGCCACTCTCGTTGTAAACAAAATGCGCGGTACTTTCAACTGCGTAGCTGTGAAAGCTCCTGGATTTGGCGATCGACGAAAAGAAATGTTGGCTGATATTGCTACACTAACGGGTGCTACTGTTGTATCCGACGAAATGGGCATGAAATTTGAAAATGTCGAACTCGATATGATGGGTACATGCGAACAAGTAAAAGTTGATAAAGACGATACGACCATTGTAGGTGGAAAAGGTAAAACAGAAGACATCAAAGGTCGAATCGAACAAATCAAACAACAGATTAAAGATACAAAGTCAGACTATGACCGCGAAAAACTACAAGAACGACTTGCTAAGCTTACTGGCGGTGTTGCAGTCATCAAAGTGGGTGCTGCCACTGAAACAGAATTAAAAGAACGCAAACATCGTGTAGAAGACGCTGTTGCTGCTACCAAGGCTGCCGTAGAAGAAGGCATCGTGCCAGGCGGCGGAACTACTTTAGTCCAAATTGCAGCTGTTCTCGATAAAGAACAAACAAGCGATCTTGATGAAATGACAGGAATCAACATTGTAAAGAAAGCTTTGTTTGCTCCTGTTCGAACAATTGCTCACAATGCCGGCTATGATGGCATAATTGTTTCTGAAAAAGTCAAATCATTGCCTCTCGGTCACGGTTTTGATGCTGAAAAATTTGAGTATGTCAATATGGTAGAAGCTGGTATTGTCGATCCTGCTAAAGTTGTACGATCGGCTATTCAAAATGCTGCCTCGATTGCATCCTTAATTTTGACAGCAGAATGCGTGATAGCTGAAGAACCAAAAGACGAGCCACCAATGCCACAGGGCGGCGGCGGTTATCCGCAATACTAAATCGACCACTAATTAAAAAAAAGAGGTAGCAAAATGCTACCTCTTTTTTTTATGGAGTAAATAATCTATACTGTACAATAAACTTTACATATGGAATGATTACATAATATGAGATTAGCAAACAAAACAAATCAACGTTCTCTCGAGATGATAGAATCTAAAATGATTGGTAGAGACACCTCTCCCATAAAACAAGACTATTTTGTTTTAAAAAAGAACTTTTTGGATAGTATTGATTTAAAAAAGTCGTCTATTGATGTATATTCGCGTCAATTGGAAGGCTTTATTCAATGGATTGCCAAGAAGAAGGTGTACGAACCATCTAGAGATGATATACTGCAGTATAAAGAATACTTGTATAAGAAAGATTTATCTGCTCTTACAATCTCCTCGTACATCGTAGTGATCAGAAAGTTTTTTGCCTGGCTCGAAAGCAATAAAGTATATCCAAACATTGCAAAAGATATTAAGGGTATGAAACGGAACCGAGGGTTTCGGAAAGACACCCTTACCATTGAGCAAATTCGTGATGTTCTTATGAATATAAATATCGATAGCATCAAAGGAAAACGTGATTTTGCCATCATTAATCTACTCATACGCACAGGTCTGCGAACTATAGAAATTGCTAGAGCGAACATTGCTGATATACGACAAAAAGGTGGATGCAGTATTCTATGGATTCAAGGGAAAGGGCGAGACACAAAAGATGAGTTTGTTGTCTTAACCGACGAAACATTACGCCCTATCCAATCCTATCTAGAAGGTAGATCACCCTCTACAAAAAGAGAACGATCCCCTCTTTTTATGTCTCATAGCAGTCGAAACAATGGTGAACGTTTGACAACCCGTTCCATTTCCCGTATTGTGAAGAATCACCTAGTCCATGCAGGGCTTGATAATGCACGAATGACAGCACATAGCCTACGGCATACGGCAATAACACTTGCCTTACAGGCTGGTGCTTCTATTCAGGAAGCACAGGCACTTGGCCGACATGCCAATATTAACACAACCATGATTTATGCGCATAATATTAATCGCATCGAGAATGCTCCCGAACATAAAATTGAGAAGCTTTTAAACCCTCTGAAACTATAGCCAAATTTAGAAATTATGGTACAATAAAATAGAAGGAGATTTTATATGATGAAACAATTTATTATTGTATGTATTGTGTTTTTAATGATAGGAGCTGTATCGTGTACAAAAAACTCCTATCAAGAAGAGTCTTTTTCCGTAGAAGGAACGATACAAAGAATTTATGCTTCTGACAACGCCGTTGATTTGCTAGATCAAGATGGTGTAGAATGGCATATAACTATTCCATTTGATCTTCCTATCAAAAAACATTCTGAAACACCAATCTACTTCGATCAGTTAAAAGATCACGATTTTCTCAGTATTACAGGCAAACGAGTTTCTGAATATGAGATCAAAGCCCAAGAGGCATGGTCCGATTATCCACCTGACGAAGATATGCAAGCAGAGTTCACGTACTCGTTGTATTTTGCCAACCCTTCTCTTTCTGAAGATCCCAATCGATGCGATCAGGTGTTTCCAGTTACAAGATCCCTAAAAGGTTCGATTCGATTTGATTCTCAGACCAAGTACAATTTAGTCTTGACCGAGCTACTGCAGGGTCCTACCCAAAAAGAAGCAGAAGAAGACTATCTTACTTCGCTTCCTCAAAATGCCGAGTTTCACGAGATATCACTTGATCCTGATACAAATATTTGCACCATCGATTTTACTTCTCTACCCGTTGCAGGATCATGCAATGTGCAGACCGCACGAAAGCAAATTGAAGAAACGTTTAAGCAATTTGAAGAAATTCAACATGTACGAATTCTATTAAATGGAAGTGAAAGTGAGGCATTGCAGCCTTAAATGAAAAAATTCCTCATTCCTTCTCTGTTTTTCCTATTGTTTACTTTCCTGTATGTTGATCCACCTTTACAAACCACTAAAGCCCAGGTAATTTCTCCATCTACACAATGGGAAAGAACATACCATACCTCCGGAAGTTATGAGATTACAAATGTTGTAGAAACTCCGTTTGAAGAATATTTTTTCTCTGGCACAAACACCGATTCTTTGCAAAAAAAAAATATTTTCTTGTTCAAGACAGATTTAAATGGAACGGTCCAATGGGAACAAGATGTATCCATTACAAATCAAGCTGTTTCTGTTGGTTTGCATTTAAATCCTAACAATACTCTTACCCTCATTGGCAACTATCTAAATCCCGATTCTCATCACTGGAATATTTGTATTGTGAATCTAGATCGTGACGGGAACTTATTATGGGAAAAGAACCTTGGGTATGAGAAGAAGATATATGCAGTACAATCTATCATGTCCATTGATTATACATACCTTATTGTAGGGTATCAAGAGCATGATCGTAATCAAAATCAAACTGTTTACATGGCTAACGTTTCACAAAAGGGTACACTATTATGGGAGCAGACATTTGAATTGTCAACAAATTGCCTTGCTAAGGCTGCCATCCAATTGTATGACCAGAGTTATCTCATTGTAGGGGAATCTATTTCTTCCCAAGGACTGCTAAATTTGTTTGCTATGAAAGTGAATCAAGAAGGCAATCTTATTTGGACACGTGTTCATGAGAAAACTAAAAACTATTCTACCAACGCGATCATTCCCGCCAATGATCATGGATATATCGTGGTAGGTGAAACCGATGCCTATTCCGATAACATTGGAATATTCCTCATGAAATTAAATGAAGCAGGTGCCATTCAATGGGAGAAGTTTTATGACAATGCAACCTCCTCTATTGCAAAAGATATTATACCTACAAACCCAGATGGCTATATTATTATAGGTGCTACCAATGTAACAATTGACGACTTGCTGAACAAAAATGGAACCGCCGATGGCTATATCGTTTTTGTCGACAACTATGGCAACAAACAAACCGAAACTACATTTGGCGGTCCAGGTCATGATGCATTTCTCCGGGTAATGCGAACATCCGATTTAGGATTTTTACTGATTGGACGAACCTACAATACCAATTCAAAACAGTTGGATGGGTATGCTGTTCAACTTGAAAAGTTATCTGAAAACCATCCAGTACTCTATGTTGGAACCAAAACCCTTTCGTTTGGAATTACTGAGAAAAATAAAAAAGGCATCAAACAATACCTGACACTAGAAAATGGAGGAGAGGGATTGTTAACCGGATTTATATCCTCTTCAGACAGATGGATCAATACATCCGATCGTTCCTTCATGATTCCCACGTTTGGATCCTTGCAAATAATTGTCTCTATCGATCCTTCTGATTTATTGGAAGGCCATTATCAGGGCGAAATATATCTAACCTCTAATGGTGGTGATCTGAAAGTATACGTTTACATCATTGTTATTGATAATTCTCCTGTGTTGACTGTCCAACCTGAATTTTTGGATTTTGGTTTGATTCGTGACCGTTCTATGACAACTGCTTCATTTCGTATATTAAACCAAGGAAGAACAAATCTGTATGGATCCCTACATTCTGAAACAGAATGGTTAACCGTTTCCAATAAAACCTTTTTTAGCAATGATCAATATGTTGAAGTACAACTCAACCCACGTAAACTTACCAATGGACTTCACAAAGGAACCATACGTATCGAATCAAATGGTGGACAGCTTCAATATGAAGTCCGTGTTCTATGTGGTTTTCCTGTTGTTATCATCCGCATCACTATTGGTCAATCTGTAGCACAAGTAAATGGTGTTAATATTCCCATAGATCCCCAAAACGAGAACATTGTTCCTTTCATTCTCTCTGGCCGAACGATGGTTCCTTTGCGTTTTTTATCCGAGGCCTTTGGTGCAGAGATACAATGGGATCAAAATGAAAAAAAGATTGTCATTTCGATTGAAAATCGAGAAATCGAAGTTGTCCTTTTTGTTAATCAAAAAACTGCTTATGTGAACGAAGAATCTGTAACATTGGATGTAGAGCCCATGATCTTTCAAGGACGTGTTTTCGTTCCAATTCGGTTTGTAGCAGAATCTTTTAAAGCTGATGTACGCTACTATCAAGCAGATTCCAATGAACCTGCCTATATTATTATTTCTGTAGAACAATAGAGGGAGTTTGATATGAAGATTAAAAGAATTCGATCGCGTGGATGGTTGTTTACATTTGATGATATAGAAGACACATATACCAATGTCTATGTTGTGCAGGGAAAAAAGCATTACTTTATATGTGATACATTCTTAGGTCCTGCACCGATGCAAAAAATTAAGAAGCATCTGTACAAGCATTCCGAAAATCTTCCCTTTATCGTTTTTAATTCCCATTACCACTGGGACCATATCTGGGGCAATTGTGCTTTCCCTGATTCCCTCATTATAGGGCATGCCTCTATCATGAATATGATTCATATATACGGAGAAACAGAACTGTTTCGATATAAAAAATACCAACAAGGAAAAGTAAAAATTGTAACGCCTTCCCTTGTTTTCAAATATTTTTTAGCATTTCCAGAGGAACGAATCACTCTTTTTAAATCTCCTGGTCACACGTTTGATTCAGCATCGTTGTATGATGTTTTCGATAAGGTTTTGTACGTAGGTGACAACATTGAAGATCCTATCCCTTGCCTTGAAAATAAAGATTTCGAGCAATATCTACAAACGATTGAAAAATATGAGAATCTTGACTTTAAAGTTATTATTCCTGGCCACATGAGTACATCTGATACATTGCCGCCAAAACGAATACTGAAGACCAATGCCAAGTACATTAATGCATTGTTAAACAAAGACAATCTCAGCACTTATCAGAGGAAAAAATATCGTAAGACGCATAGAGAAAATTTAATAGCACTCGAAAAACTTGGATATATTCCGATAAATGGAGAGAATTTATGAATTTGTATGAGAATCATCGCCAAAATGTATACAAGGATTTGCCTGAAAACTCGATCATGGTTTTGTTTGCAGGGCCTCCAAAACACAAATCTGCTGATTCTTTTTATACACACTGGGCGAATCGAGATTTCTTTTATCTTACCGGGTTAACCGAACCAGAACTCATATTCACTGCTTATCGAACAAAAAACGAGATCAAGGAAATATTGTGGATACTAGACCGCGAACCTCACATGATTCGCTGGATTGGAGACGTGATACACAAAGACGAGGCAGCCACAATTTCTGGGATCAAGGATGTTCGCTATGTGAAAGATTTTCCTCCTTTTTTGTCACAATTGCTTCTGAATACTACCTATACAAAAGTTTTTACTGTGTTTCCACGTCGTTCCTTTGATCTACCCCCCTCCTACGAAGAAGTGTTTGCCCAGGATCTTAAAAAGAAATATCCCACCCTTACATTCCATTCAATCGCCCCGGTTATTCATAAACTTCGCATGATTAAATCTGATTCTGAGATCCAAGCGATCGAAAAAGCAATCCACATTACAGAAATTGGGCTTCGTTCCATTATGAGTAATTTAGCACCAGGGAAAACTGAGAATCACATGGAAGCTTTTTTCGACTTTGAACTAAAACGCAATCAAGTTCAGTGGCATGCTTTTAATACCATTGCTGCATCGGGTAAAAATGCCACCATTCTGCATTACGAAGAGAACAATGCGACCATGCAAGATGGCGATCTTATTCTCTTCGACCTTGGTGCGCAATGGAAACTATACAATGCCGATATATCCCGAACATTTCCCATCAATGGAACTTTCACCTCACAACAAGCAGCAATCTATAGCATCGTTTTAGAGGCTAACAAAACTGTTATCGATGCAATCAAGCCAGGCTTGGAATTTTCTCAGTTGCAAATCCTAACAAAGGAAACCCTTTTTCAGGGATTAAAGAAACTAAACATGGTACAAACCATGGAAGATCTTACCGAATATTATTTTCACGGAGTTAGTCATTTCTTAGGATTGGATACTCATGATGTTGGAATTCACAATGTGAAACTTGAACCAGGCATGGTTTTTACAGTCGAACCTGGATTGTATATTCGAGAACTTGGAATAGGCATCCGAATTGAAGACGATGTTGTTGTAACAGAGACAGGATGCAGGGTGCTATCTAAAGAAATCCCCAAAGAAATCCAAGAGATAGAAAACATATTGCAAAATAAGGAGAACTAGTAATCGTATGGAAACAAACTCAGCACGTTCTACCCTACGGAGTTTTGTTCAGTATTACAAACCTCATAAAAGAATATTAGTTTTAGACCTTCTGTTCGCCTTTTTGATGTCTATGATAGACCTTGTTTTTCCGGTATTTTCAAGGCAAATCGTTAATGTAGAAATCCCTACAGGGAATATTCATTCCTTGTTCATTTTAAGCTTAATCATGGTTTTTCTCTACATCATCCGCTCCTTCTTTGCTTACTATGTAGGTTATTGGGGCCATGTTATGGGTGCACGTATTGAATACGATATGAGGAAAACACTTTTCAAACATTTACAGACACTTTCTTATAGGTTTTTTACGGAAATGAAAACCGGTCAAATCATGAGTCGCTTAGTAGGAGACCTGCGAGAAATTTCAGAAGTCTCTCACCATGCTCCAGAAGACTTGTTTATTTCCTCTGTCATGATCGTAGGAAGCTTTCTAATCCTTATCTTTATCAATGTGCCTTTAACGATTATTGTATACGTTGTAGTAGCCATTCTTGCTATTTTTGCCGTCCAGCAAAGGCGTGCTATGCGAAGTTCTTTTCGAAACGTTCGGAAGCGCCATGCCGAAATCAACGAACAATTGGAAACCAGTATTTCTGGTATACAACTTACACAATCGTTGTCCAATGAAGACTTAGAGATTGAGAAATTTGATGACGTAAACACAGAATACCGCGACTCTTGGAAGACAGCCTATCGCGTGTTAGGAACCTTTCAAGCTGGAACAGGTTTTTTGACAGGATTACTAAACGTCATTGTACTTGGAGTTGGAGGATTCTTTGTGCACAGTAAGCTCATTAATATGGGAGATTTGGTAATGTATCTTCTGTTCTCCAATATTATGATGCAACCCATTCGTCGTTTGATTCAATTTGTACAACAATTTGAATCAGGTATTGCTGGTTTCCATCGATTTAGTGAAATCTTAGATGAAAAACCCGAGATTGTTGATCACCCCCATGCAACTCTTCTAAAAGATGCTCATGATGGTGATATTGAATTTAAAAATGTGGACTTCTATTATGAAAAAGACTCTCATCCTGTTCTACACAATTTCAATCTTCATATACCTGCTGGAAAGACATTGGCTTTGGTCGGACCCTCTGGTGTCGGGAAAACAACTCTGTCCAATCTCTTGTTGCGATTTTATGATGTAACCTCCGGTGTTATCACTATTAACGAAGTTCCCCTCCCCACTATCAAGCTGAAAAATCTTCGCGAAAATATCGGTATTGTTCAGCAAGATGTGATTATATTCTGGGGCTCTATCTTTGACAATATACTCTATGGGAAACCTGACGCTTCACATGAAGAAGTTATTCAAGCAGCAAAAAGAGCAAATATTCATGAATTCATAGAAAGTTTACCTCATGGTTACGATACGTATGTTGGAGAAAGAGGAATAAAGCTCTCTGGCGGCCAAAAACAACGCCTTTCCATAGCCCGTGCATTCTTAAAGAATCCCCCTATCCTTATTTTGGATGAAGCCACCTCTTCTTTAGATACTGTTACAGAAGCTATGATCCAATCTTCCATCGAGATGCTTTCAAAAAAACGCACAACTATTATTATTGCGCACCGGTTGTCGACCATACAACATGCACACAATATTGTCGTGATGACAGACGAAGGTATCGAAGAAATGGGTACACATGAACAATTGCTCGCCAAAGAAGGACGATATTACTCCCTGTACAATGCCCAATACAAGGGTTACATCCCATCCTAATGAAGAAACGTTCTTTTGTCCTTTTTCTAATCGTCGTACTTCTTCATAGTTGTTCACTTTTTTCTCATCCTAGTTCCCAGTCTTCAGCCCCCAGCGGAGACTCAATTCTTGCATTTCAATTGGATCCCTGGGGGAACGATACGATTTTGGTATCCTCTCTCCATGGAATCTACTCATCCAAAGACGATACTCATTCATGGGAGTATCTTTCGCAACAACCCAATACAAATCATCCCATTGAAAAACTATACCCTCATCCTTCGAAAGAAAATGTCTGGTATGGATCCAACGAAAAGCAATTGTACGTTTCAAGCGATGGTGGAGATACATGGAGTTCTTACCAAAAGGGGCTCTATGACAAAGATGATACTTTTTTTCATCGAGTGCAGGATTCTTTCTATTCCTTGTTTCCTAAATTCCAGGTGCAAAACTTAATTGTGTTGGATCTAGTGATTCCTAAAACAGGTAGCAACCAACTATTTTGCAATACATCCAATGGACTATATCATAGAGAACCCTCAGGTTCATGGTCCATCGTACCATCTACAGATCAAAAACAAAAAATAACGCACATATTGGATATACCTGACCATGAAATTCTTCTTTGTGTTTCTAACAAAAACGAGTTTGTTGGAATATCCTACGAGGATTATGGGACTACTTTATTCGAACCTTTTCCTTATGGTGATGTAAAGGACATCTACTATGCACCCGAAAAGGCAATTATTATCCACTCCGATACAGGAATCTATCAAGCTACCATTTCCAAGAGCAATGTTTTTCGAATCACCATGAATCCGCTCTATGTTGATTCAAACATTGATATGGTAGTGGCTTCTACTTCTGCTCTATGGATGACAAAGGGCAATCAACTCTACTATTCAAATGACAATGCCAGAGAATGGGAAACGATCGAAATGCCAATATCGGATCGCATTTTATCTATTCAATTTGAATCCGATCAGAAAAAAGTTTTTATTCTTACAAATACCAAAGGATTGTTGTATTCATCTGATCTTCAAAAATGGTCTTCTCGCTCTTATTCCATCCATGAATGTCATGTAACAGATATTGTACAAGATGCTGTTTTCCCAACCACTATCTATTGTTCTACTCTCCACCATGGGGTCTATTCTTCACTTGATCATGGGTTGACATGGACCACTATGAATAAAAATATAGAGTATCAATCCGTCTATCAGTTACTCTCTGTAGAGAAACCCTTTCATGCTCTGTATGCCTGTACAGGAACACGGGGTCTTACTGTCTCCTATCATCCCGATCATCAATGGTCCATTCAACATTCTGTTTTTCGTGGGCTTACGATTACTGCCATATCCCCCAGTACAACTGATGGTCAGCCAATGATAGTAGGTGCATGGGATCCATCTACTGAGCAAGCTCTTTTGTATTATTCTTTCAACAATGGGCTTGCATGGTTTCCAAAAATATTTCCCTCCAAGATCAATGCAATCCAAGGGTTCTCTTCTGACCCTTCCTTTTTTTGGATTGGTACAAACCATGGTCTTTACTTTTGGGATGCTGATACAATGAACTACGAACCAACTACGTTCACAAATTCAATATCTCTCATCCAACCAGATCGACTTCATGAAAATCATCTTTTTATAGGCACTTGGCAGGGTTTATATGAGACAAAAGATCGGGGAGAGACTTTTCAAGATTGTTCCTGCAACGATTTGTACAATCTAGGGAGGATTGATGACTTTGTTATTCACTCTTTAGAGAAACACACTCTTCTGGTTGTATCCGGTGGTCGATTGTACCAGTCACTCAACGAAGGGGAAGATTGGGAGCTTATTCCTTCCCCGGTAGAATATTTTATTACAGCAATATACAACGACTCAATAGAACGGAATATCTATTATGCTGGTACTAGAAACCATGGCATCATCTACACTACAAGAAATGATATTCAATGGAAAAATGCAAGTAGTTTTGTAAAACCCTAGTTTACTTGTTTATTTTTCTTTCTTTTTGTATATAGTATCGGATGTAATTTCATTAAAAGGTGAATTGTGAATACTAAACAAAATAAGGGCATTTTAAATATTATTTTACTGGTGGTTCTCGTACTGGCTATTTTATATATGACCATGCCATCATCTTTTTTTGTCATTTTTTTACTGCTTTTGTTTATTGCAATGTCTCTGTATTACGGTTTTCTCTTCTCTTCCCGATACAACAACACAGCCCATCCATATTTTCTCAATATCAGCATTCTTTCTTTTTCTGTAGCATTTCTCATTACATTCTTTCTTATTGCCTCCTCCATTCAAACCAAACCAGCTTTGTTTCCCTCCCAGCTCTTATACATTCAACTCATCATCCTTTTCATTCTTTCCATTCATTTGTTGTTTGCCCCCTCCCTTGTCTATGGAACTTTGTTTCAGAATATGACTCTCTCTTTTATAGCCATTATTTTAACATTGTATGCTGTAAGTTCTTTACACCATATTCCTTTTGGTCTTATTTCTTCACAAACTATCCAGCCTACAAGATATTATATTGTTTTGATCGAAATCATTTCTTTGCTTTTGCTCTTGTCTCTACTACGAGTCTCTCTTTATCGTGGGAAAGTAAACAAGACACTAAAAGCGGATAGCATTTATGCCTCCCTGCTACTACTCCTAGGCCTTGGTATTTCTTTCTTTTTCCAGAATCATTTGCTGCAATTTGTTCCTCTTCAATTTATTATCATTTTTGTCGCATTGTTGTTCTTATGCCATTCCTTATCGCAACAAAATATCACCCTCTCTCAGTCTCCCGACTCACAACTTAATGAAGAAGATAAACAAAGAGTTTTGATGTTTTTCGATGAATTGCCCTTGGGTTTTGCACTGTTTCAATGCAAACTAGATCAATGCAAAAGAATACTAACCGCTTCTGTATTAAAGATAAACAAAGCCGCTAGCATAATCCTAGATCAACCCAAGGAGTTTGTGGAAAGAAGTCCATTGAAACAAGTACTTCCCACAATTGATCATCTTCTTATTAGGGAATGTCAACAAGTTTTTTCCAATTCCACTTCAAAATCTTTTCGATTTACCCACCCAGTCTCTAATCAAACCTATCAGATTTATGTTTCCCCTTTAAATGACAATGTATTGGGAGTGATTTTCACCAACATTACGCAGCAGCATTCTATAGAAAAAGAATACTTTGAGTTCATTAGCACCACTTCTCACGAGCTACGAACCCCTATATCCGCCATCAAAGAATCCTTTCAGCTTCTCATGAATTCATGGAATACTGACAGAACTATACCCCAAACACAACTTCAAGAGATTTGTTCGCGAAATATTATGAAAATTCAAGATTTAGTTGACCAAATTTTAGATTATCAAAAATATACAATGAAAGATCCTTGTGAAAAGACATTGGAGCAAATCAATGACATCATACAGGAAGTGTACACCAACCTTTTACCCATTGCTCAATTACGTGGTTTGAAGCTAGAATTCAATCCTTGCAACACACTACCCCTTCTTATGGTTTGCCAAGAAGGCATCGAAACTATCATGACCAACCTTATAAACAATGCAATAAAGTACTCATTGAAAGGTACTATACGTATCAAAACTGCATTTGAAAACAATCACGTTGTCATTCAGATTAAAGACGAAGGCATTGGTATGTCAGAAAAAGATATCCTCACTATTTTTGAACCCTTTACAAGAATTCATTCATGCCATAGGAAGAAAATTAACGGAACAGGATTGGGCCTTTCTATTACAAAGAAAATTGTTCTTGAGCACAACGGCACGATCCAAGTTGATTCAACCGAAAATGTTGGGTCAACCTTTACGATTTATCTCCCCAAAACATAAATTTACTTTTTCATTATACTAAAGACATGTTAAAAAAACTTCTACACATTTTGATATTGTCAATCGTTGGGGTTAGTTTTGTTGTCGCGTCGCATCATTTTTTTCTTAAACCATCCCTAGAAAATACTGAACAAACTACTAATGAAATCTATGAGCAAGCCGAGATATTACAAATCGAAGAGGCTACACAAAACAAAGAAACACATCTAACAGAACAAAAAATTACTTTGCGAATGCTCACTGGTCAGTATAAAGGGCAAGAATTCCGAACAAACCATCATTATTCAGGCGTGCCAGGTCTAGATTTACAACTTAGCCCTGGAGATAATGTCGTGATCTATATGGATATGCATGAAGAAGAACTACAAGATATCTATATTGCTGACATGGTTCGTATGGACTGGACTCTTGTAATCATCTTACTGTTTGTCCTATTACTACTTATAATAGGTGGGTGGAAGGGTTTTAAAAGTTTGATTGCCCTTGGTTTTACGATACTAGCAATATTTGAAATTTTGATACCTGCTATCGTTCTTGGATACAATCCTTTGTTAATAACGATTCTTATCTCAGCCTTTGTAACTGTGTTTACCATGACAATGATTGCTGGTTTTACAACGAAATCTTTAGCAGCTACCCTAGGAACAGTCACTGGCGTTGTTGTAGCAAGTTTTCTCGCTTTTTCTGTAGGCGAATTAACACATCTAACCGGGATTAGCTCGGAGGAGTGTCGATCCATCCTTTTGTCACCAACCCTTACGGTAGATCTACGAGGGCTTTTGTTTGCCGGCATTCTAATAGGAGCTTTAGGAGCCATTATGGATGTTTCAATGTCTATCGCTTCTTCTGTACACGAAATTTATAAAGCAAAACCCTCATCGACACTTAAAGAACTATTCATGGGGGGCATGAATGTTGGCAAGGATATCATGGGAACCATGTCCAACACCCTTATTCTTGCCTATACCGGTGGTTCCCTTCCATTGTTGTTTATGTATGCAGCCTACAACATACCCTTTTTAAAAATTATCAATTTGGAACTTATTACAACAGAGATAATACGTTCTGTTGTTGGAAGTATCGGTCTGATTATGTCGGTACCATTAACATCGATCGCTTCGTCTCTTTTGCTTACTACTTTTTGTAAGAAAAATGGACGCAAAGCTATTGTTGAATAACCTCGGAAATTCAAGTATACTATAGTTATGAATGAAACGAATGAAAGATTTAATCATTCTTGTGTTCCATAGATTTTTAAGGAGCTTGATATGAATACTAAAGACATAATGAATACTCTAGTTCAGTCTTTTGAAAAACAAGGCAATGTACGCGTTTGCTTTGGTAATCCTATTGAAAACGAAGATCTTACTTTAATCCCTGTGGGAAAAGTCCATGCAAAAGGTGGCGGAGGATCTGGCAAGGCAAAAAAACCAAAACAACCAGAAACAAATGAGGAAAAATCAGACACTACTTCTGCCACATTTCTAGAAGAAGAACAGGAAGAAAATCCAACAACCCTGCCCGATCAACCAAAAAGTAGTTTTGTTGGATCAGGTGCTGGGCTCGATATAAATGTGACGCCTCTTGGATACATTGAAATTAAAAATGGTGATGCTTGTTTCAAACCTATAAAAGATCACGACCGTATCGCTATTGCTGGCATATTGTATGCAGCATTCACAGTTTTTCTTGCAGCACGGACCATTTGTGTTGTTGCAAAAGTTCTTGCAAGAAAGAATATGAAGCGGTCATGATCCAAAAATGAGCAGAAAAACAACTGAATACACCAAAAAGATTGTTTCCCTTCTAGCTATTTTCCTTTTATTGCTAACCAATCAGCATGTTTATGCAATTTCTTCGAATTCACCTATACAGTCTCTTAATCCTTCTCCTCGAGTCTTTGATTTTCAACATTTATCCAAAAATATCTGCATTCATGAAGATACCATCTTCTACCCGAAAAAAATAAAAGAACGTCATTCTGAAACTTCTCAACATCAAACTTGGTCTATGAATCTTGATGGTTCGAATCGAAAAGTTCTACTAGAAGGTTCTTTTGCAAAAAACATGATTCCCTATAACGAAAGTTTGTATTATATACCTACTACACCCTCGCTAGACCATTACTCATTAGGAGTTCGAAAAAGAGATTTGTCTACATCCGAAGCATCCTGGATATTCCAAGATTCCATTGCAAATTTCCAAATTATTGATGGAGAAATATTTTGTGTAAAAGAGTTTTCTGGCTTTTATCTTCGTTGCAACTGTAAAGGGAAGAAACCAGGTCTTGTTTGCCAAAATAGCTCTTATCGTTATATCTTCCAACACAATCAGCGGACTTTTGTATTTGAAGACACTCCTTATCAGTACAATGTAAGTGAGAATTATCGCGTGAGCCTCTTGGACTCTTCCACCGATTCAAAACAAGTACTTTCCCCACATGGGTACAATTACATCGCCTTGCAGGACACGTTGTATTACATTAATATCCTCGATCAAAAGATCTATCAAACCTCTCTCACTACATTGGAATCTACTATTCTTTCCGACATCCAGGCCACAAATATGCGACTAGACGAACAATACATATATTTTGTCAACTGTGAAATGGGACTGCTACGACCAGAATATAACTACTATCGAATGGACCATAATGGGCAGAATATTACCTATATTTGCCCTTTAAAAGATGTTCAATTACCTTTGGGAATGAATGAGAAATCCTACCATATTATGGGAAAATACTTGGTGGAAATTTTAGACCGAGGCAAATTCACTGTATTGAAATCAATACCCTATGGTGGTATCGTACGATTGGTAACCAAAGACTATGTATACTACACATATTCTCTAGACCCTACATCGGAGAATACTGAAATGGGAATCTATACGATTTCTTCAGACTAACTCATACGTCTATATTCTCATCCCCAAATCATAAATCCTAAATGATACACTTTGTAACTGGTTAAAATAAATGATGAAGCAAGCAATAAAAATGCAATCACGAATAGCAGAAATGTCTTTCCATCCGGTGTATCGTATCGCTTCACAGTGCGTATCGAAGACTTCCATAATGCAGTAAAAAATTCATTCTCTGCTTTTGGGTGAACCCTACATGCAACGCTTGCTATCATTTTTGTGTTCTTTTCTATGAGTATTGTACCAGCAATCAAGGGTATTGTGAATTGCCTTTTCTTTGCATCCAACTGAAACTCTATCCCCTTTTTTTCTAAGGTTTTTTCAATGCCAGCAACAAGAACATCTGGATCATCAATCCCAATAAAGTATACGGTCTTTTTGGAAGAGGGGTATCGAAGTAAAAAAATGAAAAACATGACGCCAATCAAAAGATACAGCCAAATTATTGTGTCTTCGGTAAAATCATAAACAACGGCAGGAAATAAAAATATCCATGGGATAAATAGGATATCCGAGACTGTACCTGTTAAAACCAAAATTTTCTGATGCAACTTACATGCCCAAAAGGAGGAACCAAAGAGAACCATGTAAAAGATAATTAGGCACAGTATAAAAACAGAATTCCAAAAAACACAATGTTGAATCATTCCATCAACTCCCAGATTGTTTGATACGTATAGTTAGTATGGCATGAAATTATTGAATGTACAACAATATGACACATTTACATGTATAAAATGTCATCCAGTCTGGTAAAACCTTCATGTTTTGATATTATGGTACTATATATTCATTTACTGGAGGCGATGTATGAAAACAATACGTTTTGTCATGGCTTTTTTAATGCTTTTTACGATGATGCACATACCCTTTACTTCTTTAGAAGCCAATGAAAACAAGTATGCAATGGTGTATTTTCAACATCCCGAAGAAATATCTTCTTATGCCCAACTCAATGTTGATATAGAAATGATATATGCTGACTCCTTTCTATGTCGATTGACACCATCTTTACAGAAACGTCTTGACCAACAAGACTCCTTTTATCAAGTATTGGGAGACATAACAAACTTCCATTTTGATGAATATACTTTTACCTCCAATTCAAACAAAGAGGTCGTTTATCCCCGTGAATTAAAAGAGGAGATTCTCTCCATTCCGCCCCAAACACCTGCCATACAAATCCTACAATTTGTTGGACCCGTGAAAGCTGAATGGAAGACTCTTTTGGAATCTTACAATATGGAATTGTATTTGCAACTGGACCATTATGCCTATCTAACAAAAGCACGATTCAATGATATGCTTTTTTTACAAGATCTATCTTTTGTACGATCTGTAGGCATTTTCCCCCCTTCTCTAAAAATACCCTTTATTGTCAAAACCATGGATGATACTGAAGAGATTGACATAGATCTTCATGTAACCAACGATTTTCAAATCGAAGTTTTTCAACAATCTTTTTACCACCCTTCTGAAAAAACTCTTTACAACTTCTTCTCCCAAAAACACTATGTTCGGTTGTTGGATGTACCCGTTCGTAAGCTTACGCAATTATCGCACATGGAATCTGTTCTTTCTATCAGTGTATACACTCCCATGGAACCATCGAATGCAGAAGCTGCAAAAGTAGTTGGTATTCGTGGAGATTTTGATGAAAACCTTCTTACTGATGACATACCAACGGGACTACGCGGAGAAGGAGAAATTGTTGGTGTAGCTGATACCGGTCTTTCAACAGGCAATCCTGCTACTATTCATCCCGCTTTTACGGACCCAACATTTAACGATAAGGTCGTCGGTACTTATCCTGCTGGATTATGGGGAGATTATCACGGGCATGGAACTCATGTTTCCGGGACTGTTCTTGGAACAGGCGTGGGTCATTCTAGCGGTACTCTTCGTTTCCGTGGTATGGCACCCAAGGCAAAGCTTGTAATACAAAACTTTTTGGGCAACCAAGGTATGTACCAACCTATCCCAACCATTTTCCAAGAATCTTACAATGCCGGTACTCGCGTCCACAACAATAGCTGGGGTTCTTCAGACTTTTACGGAACCTACGATACCAGAGCTGTCGAATGTGATGAATGGGTGTGGAACCACAAAGACATGTCCATCATCAAATCTGCTGGCAATGATCGAGACGATTGGTTTTACTATTTTAATGATCCGTTTCATCGAAGCTTAGGTGGAATTTCGGCAGCTAAAAATTTGATTGTTTTAGGTGCTAGTCAAAACGATTACCCTACCGATCCTTATCCTTGCTATTACCAGCGAATGGCTAATTTCTCCAGTATCGGGCCTACCCATGACAATCGTATCAAGCCTGATGTTGTAGCACCCGGTATGTGGCTAGTTTCTACCAAAATCAACAGTGGCTATACCGATGACGACCCAAATTACTACATATGGGGAGGAACCAGTATGTCTGCACCTGTAACCACAGGAGCCATGACACTGTTTAGAGAGTATTATCGAAAAGTTAAAAACATCCCCCCTCAAGATATCTACACCTCGCTTCTAAAGGCCACTTTGATTAACGGATGCGTTACAGACGGCCTACGCGATCATAGTGATTACACGTCCTACTGGCCCGATTCCAACGATTTGTTATCTATCCCAAGCCCAATTTGTGGTTGGGGTCGCGTCAATGCCAAGAACTCTTTGTATCCGGATACAGGTACTTGGTTTTCCTATCAGAATACTGATGGGCTGTTGCCCAGTCAAGATGATATTTACTATGTAGAAGTCACCGATTCTTCTACACCATTAAAAGTTACATTGGCTTGGACCGACTATCCTGGTACTCCTAAAGCATCTTCTTCTACGGAACCTGATTTGGTCAATGATTTAAATCTAATGGTATATTCCTACGACGAAGAAATGCGATATCGAGGTAATCAACTGTATAGTTATCATCATAACGATTTTGATCCCGGGCAACCCTTTGAGTCGATTCCTCATTGCCTTGCCTACGATACCATAAACAATGTTGAAGTTGTGAATTTACCAGTTCCTCGCACAGGTGTATATCAAATTGTTGTGCGTTCTAATGGAAACAATCCATACCCGCAAAGCTACTCGCTAGTCACTTCTGGCGATATGATTCAAACTACTCAGCCCTTGCCCCAACCTCCCACCGCTCCTGTCTATTTACAAGGAACCACGCACTGCGATGGCAATTCTCTTACATGGGAGCCCTCTACTATTACCACCAATCCCATATCCCACTATACAATATCTAGAGCCGCCTTTTACGGTGGACCTGCCCAAGTGATCGCTATGGTCGACAAAAGTATCACCGACTATAAGGATTTTGATGCACTTTATGACACACAGTATTACTATTATGTACAAGCTGTAGATACTGAAGGGTATGCTTCCAATCCAACAAACGTAGTTGTATGCGGTGAAGCGACTCCTCCATCGTCATCATTTATCTGGACTGTACCTGCTGCGAATCATGTCGTAATGCATTGGTCTCCAGCAAGAGAAAACACTTGTCCCGTGGAATCCTACCGCGTTTACAGAAGTTGTACTGTTTTGCCAGGGCTCACTCCTGTTGCTACTACCACTGCCAACACCCGTACCTGGGCCGATATGAATGTCGAACCAGGCGAAACGTATTGCTACTATGTACAAGCTATTGACTCCAAAGGAAAAGCATCCGCTCCCTCCAATATTGCCACCGCTCTCATCCCCATTCCCGAAAATGAAGTGTTTATTAGTACGCAGCTAAACAAGAAATCCTATAGCAAAAACGACACTGTGATCATCAAAGTAACTTTGTCCAATCGAGGACAAGTTGATTGTACAGACCAAAAGCTTGTTTTATCTCTTCCTCAGGGTCTTGTCTATGCTACGAACGATCGTTTTCAGGCGCGCACTTCTGCCAATGAAGATGTAACCCTTGATATTGGACTACTTGAGAAAAATTCTTCTATCACTTTTTCTATTCACCTTTTTGTACAAGAAAATGTGTCTCGCGAAGAATCCGTTATTGCCATCCTCAATGCGTATTGTGGTACAAAATACCAGAATACTAGAGAAGTTTCCATTTTACTTCGACCTGCTAAAAATCAGAACCAAGGACTTGATTCTTCCATTCGATTAGGCGGCACAACGCAAAACCCAGAAACCGGTAGAGCTACCATCTCAAAAGACCAACCCTTGGATCTTTTCCTAACCGTTCATGGTGGAACTGCCCCTTACCATGTCAGAATTCATTGGGGTGACGGTTCTTCCTTAGAAAACATCGAAAATGTTGATCATGGTACTGAACTAAAACGATCTCACAACTTCGAATCTCGAGGGACCATGACGATCAAAATCGAGATAACCGATGCTTTAGGACGAAGAAAAATTTCCACTTTGCTTGTAGAAGTGGTATAATTAATTTACATTTTTAAATTTCCTTAGGGGTTCAGTTTATTTCTGAACCCCCTCTTTTTTTAAATCTACAACTTCTTTTATCTGATAGACTACTTCAAATTTCTTCCCCATTCATCCAAGTGAAATAGCAAGGGTTACTTCACGGGAGGGTACCTAACAATGAAAAACTTGATTCATTTGGCCGAAGAAAAATTACCAAAATACAGATAAAAGTGGTACAATTAAAATGGTTAGAACTCAACTTTTCTTTTTAAACACAGAGGGGTTCAGTTTATTTCTGAACCTCCTCTTTTTTTTCAGATCTACAACTTCTTTTATCTGATAGACTACTCAAAATTTTTCCACATTTCATCCAAGTATACTATCATGGTATGAAACATAGGAGTTTGTATGGATAGCATTTTAAAATTTCTCTTACGATACCGATACGTGGTGATTGGTTTTTTTCTTTTAATAGGAATGGTATGTGGAGTTTTAAGACAGCAAGTTCAAGTCAATTATGACATTTTGGATTACCTTCCCACAAAAAGCCCATCCACAATAGCAATCCAAGTTTTTGAAGAAAACTATGCAGATCCACTTCCTAATGCTCGCGTGATGGTCACAAATGTAAGTATTATGGAAGCTCTCGAATACAAAGAAAAAATATCGACAGTGGACGGTGTTTTAAATATTCAATGGCTTGATGATGTTGCCTCTATTACCGAACCCATTGAATTTCAGGACACGGATATCGTTGAATCCTATTACAAAGACAAAAAAGCACTATACGAAGTGACAATCGATCCCGAAAAAAGAGTTGAAGCCATTGGAGATATTGAAGATATCGTTAAAGAGGATGCAATCTCAGGAGCATCGGTAAACGTAGCAATGGCAACTAAGTCAACTTTAGATGAGATACCCACCATTGTCCTAATCTCTATACTTTTTGTGCTACTTGTTATGCTTTTTACAACAAAATCTTGGATAGAACCACTGTTATTGATGAGTACGATTGGCATCGCAATGGTTTTAAATGCGGGGACCAACCTACTATTTGGGACCATTTCTTTTATTACACATGGTGCTGGTGCAATACTCCTACTTGCTGTCACGCTTGATTATTCAGTTTTCTTACTACATCGTTTTCATGAGTACCAACAAAAAGGCTATGATACAGAAAGTGCCGTTATCAAAGCTGCAAAAAATAGCTGGAACGCTGTAGCCGCAAGCGCAGTAACCGATATGGTTGGTTTTGTTGTTCTTGTATTCATGAGCTTCACTATTGGAACGGATCTTGGTCTTTCTTTGGCTAAAGGAATCATGATTTCATTGGTAACAGTATTTACCCTACTTCCGGTTGTAGTAGTTGTTTCCCAACATTGGATTCAAAAAACAAAACATACCGATTTTCTTGCAAAATTACCCAATATCCGTTTGATCGACAGTAAATGGATGATCCCATTTTTGATCCTTTTCTCCATTGTACTTGTACCAGCATTTTTAGCATCCCAAAAAAATCAATTCTACTATGGTGCAGAACATATTTTCGGAGAACAAACAAAAGTCTATAAAGATAGAATTAAAATCGAAGAAACGTTTGGTCAGCGCAATACAATGATGCTTTTAATCCCAAAAGGTGATGTTGTTTCCGAAAAGAGTCTACTTGATGAAATCAGAAGTATCCCGTCCTATAGAAGTTCTATTTCTTATGTTGAAAATATCGGTGCCGAAATACCTCCTGCATTTGTTGAAGAATCAATTCTTCAAAACCTGAATTCCGATCGTTATACGCGTATTATTATTCAATTTGATACCGACTACGAAGGCGTCGTACCCTTTCAAACCGTAACGGAAGTTCGCACTATTGCCCAGCGTTACTATCCCCAAGAGTATCACTTAGCTGGTGATACAGTAAGTACATTTGATCTGAAAAATACAATCATACGCGACCATTTACGGGTTAATCTGATAGCAATTTTAGCAGTTTTCCTTGTTTTGTTTTTCACGTTCCGAAACTTCTTGTTATCATTTCTGATTGTACTGTCCATTGAAGCTGCCATTTGGCTGAATTTGTCTATCCCATATTTTCAAGATGCTCCCATTTTCTATCTTTCTTATTTGATTGTTAGTGTCATACAACTTGGTTCCACTGTCGACTATGCTATTCTTTTTACGAGTCGGTACAAAGAATTCCGTCAATTGCATTGTAGTCGAAAAGCTATTCAAATGACTCTTTCTGTATCTGTTCTTTCAATTTTAACTTCTGGCACAGCCCTTGTAATGATCGGCTTCTTCCTTGGTTTTATTACCTCTCATGGAATTCTACAGCAAATTGGCTTCTTTATTGGGCGTGGTGCTATTTTCTCACTAGGAATCGTCTTCCTTGTTTTACCTGGATTGTTATACTGCTTTGATCAATGGATTCAAAAAGCTCAATGGTCAATTCCCATTACGAAAGGAGGGTCTCGTCTATGAAAGGAAATGTAAAGATTTTATCAAAATATGGTTTTTTCACGTTTCTTTCTGTAGCTGTTTTATTCAGCCCTTTCAATACTTTATCGATCCAAGAGACCACACACAAAGAAGAAGTTGTATATGCAATACTGCAACATACTGGTGTCTGCGAAGAAATCTATATAGTTAACCATTTTGTAGGAATACCACCAGTAGTCGAATATGGTAACTATGAATGGGTGAGAAATCTTACAAATACTACCCCTTTATCTATTCAAGATGACAGTGTTAAAATATCTACGCAAGAAACTGATTTTTACTACGAAGGAAAAACTAAAGCCAATGGTTTGCCATGGTCGATTTCTTTAGCTTATGCAATGAACGGAGAACCAATTTCACCAAGTGATCTTGGTGGAAGAAATGGAAAACTCAACATTACTATCACAATAGAACCCAGCAAGTACCCAAACACTTTTTTTCATGAAAACTATGCAATGCAAGTTGTTTTAACGTTGCATGCTGACAAATGTAAAAATATACACTCTCCTGGAGCTACCATTATTCGTGCAGGAAAAGAAAACCAAATCACGTATACTATTTTGCCCGGTAGTCAGTGGACAAAAACAATATCTGCTAATGTATCAAATTTTGAAATGAAGCCTATCATGATCCATGGAATGCAACTTACTTTTCCAATTGATATTAATCAGTTTCCAATCTCCACCGATGTTTCAAGATTTCAGGATTCAATCCGAGACCTTCAGAAAGGGGCTGACTTGTTATCTGATGGCGCAAACGATTTGACACAGGGAGTTGGAGAAGTCTCCAATGCATCTCATCGCATACATGAGAATTCACACGATTTTCAAAATGGATTTCAACTTCTTGCAGATGGCATTTTCGAAATGCAGAATAACATTTTTCAACTGGAGAATCATTTCCTTGCTCTTCAAAATGGTTCCTCCCAAATCCTTGATTCATTGCAACAGATCGATCAACAATTGCAAGAAATAACACTACAGAGATATGAACTGGAAATTTTAGTAGAAGCATCATTAGAAATGCAAGATGGTATCCAAGAACTTTCTGAAAACACCAAAAAACTTGCCGACTGTATACAGTATTCGTATTACCGAGAACAAATACGAAATCAAGGGTTGGATATTGAAGATTTAGTGCAGTGGAATACGGATGCTGCATCGCAAATCGAAGAACAAATTGAAGATTTAACAAGTATTTATGAAGAATTAAAAGAAAAACCTGGCTTTTATGATGTCGCGCAGCGAATAGCTGATCAAATCCTTCAGTTAAAAGACCTAAAGATTTTATTGGATGGAAACAACAGCGTTCACTACGGTACAAAAGTTTTTTTTGAAGAATCATCTTCCTCCCTTGCTGAGCTAGAAAGGGGTATGAGAAGTTTAGAAAATAATTATAATGAATTCCACTCCAGCATTCTATTACTTACCCAGACTCTTTCGGGCTTGTTTGATGATATGCACGACCTTTCCAGTTCAATCCATGATCTTGCAACGCAGTATGAAGAAATGGATCAAGCAACAGTAGATGTTTCTGCTGCTTTCACAGAAATGTCGCAAGGTTGTACTAGAATTTCTCATGGCATAATGGAGCTGTTACAAGAAACCAAAGCGTTTTCAGCAGGTACTACGCGATTAATCACTTCCTCGTCTGATTTACTAAAGGGCACTGTCGAATTAAAAAATGGAACATCTGAAATGAAGGCAGGCGTAACTGCCTTGAACAAAGAAACAAAGAATTTGGATAGGCGCGTACAAAAACAAATTGATGATGTAATAGGATCCATAACCGGAGAGACTATACAACCTCTTTCGTTTGCTTCCAAAAAGAATGGTCCTGTTCAATCTGTACAATTTCATATACGGACTCATGAGATATATGCCCCAAAACCAATTCCAATTCATTCAAAACAGAATAGACCAAAAACTTTTTGGGAAAAGCTTTTAGACCTTTTTGGTTTACAGTAAGGTGACCAACATTAAATAAAGTAGTGCTTATCAATGAAAATAGTGGGTAATTTACCAAACTTATAATCAGTTTGACAAATGATTTGATTCCGATTTTGCAGGTTTTGATGAGATAAAGCCAATCAACATCATTATTAGGCGAAATAATTCGGGAAAGTCCAGCTTAATTGACATGCTTGATTTTGTTAACTTATTCCAGAATAATGGCAATAGCACTATAGATTTTTCACCTGAAATCATTTTCAATTTGTTCATTTTATCTCTCCAAGACGTGATAGTTGTTAAAAGCTTTAATGCATTGTTCCTTCAGAATGAATTTTTGTTGAAAATCCATGGTTCAACTTTTTCCTTGAAGATTTTTAAACCCGTCGAATTCCACGGGTTTAAATCAGGATTGTTCAATTGTTCCCATATGCCCAAAAATTTAATAGTGTTGCGATTACGGAGCCAATTACGTATAAGATCATTTGTGTGGTCGGGATTTTTGTACTTTGCTATATCCGTAATACAGATATAGTCATCTTTGTCTTGTTCATAAATTGTTACATCTCGGTTCAATACATTTATCTTTGGCATTTTAACTCCTTCAATTGGTCTTTCTATCCCAGGAGACTTTTGTTGAATTGGAACTGTCTTTTTTCTTTATTTTTTTTGGAATATTCGCCTTGATATCGTTCCCAACTTTGTTTGTTTTGTTGTTAAATGTTTGTATCATGCACTTTTATAGTTAACCACCCATTCAATTTTTCTATAGCGTGACGTCGCCTAAAACAATATTATGGTATGTTTTGAGGAAAAAAAAACAAGAATCATCATACAATACAAGTATTCTCTATCAAAATTTCGTATTTTCTTTGAATGAGAATACCTGATTTATTTGGTCTAAAAACATTCAAAAATGAAGAAAGCAGTGGTATAATAGATTTGGAAAAAGCCTTTTTTTTTAAACACAAAGGGGTTTAGTTTGTTACTAAACCCCTTTGTTAAAGTTATGACTTTTCTTATCCAATTTCTAAGAACTATTTACACTTATTAATATAAAATGTCATGGGATGGAAATTTTTATGGATTGCCAGTGTCCAAGTCCCAAGTATCGATATGCTTCCCGTTCTTGTCAACAACTCGTAAATGTCGGTAACAAGATGCAGTTGCACATGCATGATTTGGTACGATATGAAGGATATCTCCCGGTTTTATCTTGGATTGCATTGGTATGCGAACCCAACCTACTTCCTCTGATAAAGAGTACAAATCGGCATCCTGTTCTTCTACAACCAATCCAAAAGATTGAAGCGTTTGCGTACCGTGCGCACCTTTATCCAAACTGAGCTGCTTACTTCCAGCATCTATTATGATGCGATCACTACTGGGCCGGCTTAATACACTGGTTCGTACTCGCAGGGCACATTGATTTACCGATGCAACGCCTAGGAAAATTTGCGTTCGATCCAAAAATACATAATTTCCAGGACGTATTTCTGTAATCCCCTCAAAGCTTTGTGATGCTAAAATAGTGGGAGTTGAACCGATGGCAGAGGTATGGAAAGATGGCATTGGACCGAATACATTTTGAGCGACGCGAATAGCGTGCTGTTCATCCTTGGCAATTTGGCCAACTTCTTGTGTGTTAGTAGCAGAGTAGACGTGACCGGCATGCGTGGAAAAACCATCAAATTGAAGGGTCGAAGTTGTATCTATTTCATTCATGAGTGCTCGAATGGAGGATGTATGAGTAGGTAAAATACCAAGTCGATGCAATCCAGAATCTATTTTAATCAGGATTTTGGCTTTATGTGAATTGGAAAAACACTCTTTTAAATATTTGATATGGTCAATGTGGTCTATGGTAAAAGTTAATTCGACCTGGTATATCAGTTCCCGAAAATAAGGAAAAAGTGAAGTTTGTACTTGCGGATACGCAAATGTAATATCCTTGCAACCAGCAGTTTTGGCTACATCAGCTTCTTTGGTATTGCTTACAAGTACCCCTTTGGCCCCGGCCTTCAATTGCATTTGTATGATTTGAGCACACTTGTGTGTCTTTACCATTGGCCGGTTCGAAATCTTATGATCGTTTGCAAGTCTTTGCATCTGTTGAATATTGTGTTTAAGCTTCTCGTATTCACATATTAGTAAAGGTGTAGTATACATTTGGCTCCTCACAGTCTTTAAAACTTGCTAACATAGGGACTACCTTGGATATAAAATCGCCAAGGATACTCTTTTGCATCTTTGGCATAATCAATGCCAATTCTAGACTTTTGTACAATTATGATTGTTTTGGCATACAATGGTTGCGCAACATAAACAGCCCCTTGTAAAAGGTTACATCCATTGTGTACCGTACTTAAGCCCATTGCTTGAGAAAGTTTACCAGGTCCATTGCAAAGCTGAGTCAAATTTAACCTATCGTATTTAGTTTTGCTATTTTGTAAGCGTCTGTTTATCATGATATCAAGTCCTTCAATAGGTTGGATAGCACGAAGCAACACAGCTTCAGGCTCATTTATATTCCTTGTGACGATGTTTACACAAAAATACAAACCGTATATCATATATACATACAAAGTTCCGCCAATTCTGTACATCGTTTCGGTTCGTTTGGTTCTGCGGTTGTTATAGGAGTGACATGCTTTATCATGTATTCCACAATAAGCTTCTGTCTCTGTAATAATCCCTGCACATTTTCCTTCCGGTGATTCATGCACAAAAATTTTTCCCAATAAGTTTGTAGCAACAGCAATTGTATCGTTTCGATAAAAATCCGGGTCTGTTATTTTTTTGTACGTCATGAAAACTATTATAGGAGAACATTGGAAAGAAAAAACCTGATTGTAAAAAGCCAACTTTCACAAATTTGTTACTTTTATCTTTCTTGTTCGTTTATAATAGTACTTGTAAGAGTCTATTTTGTTTCTAAGGATTGAAAGTTTGAAGTTCTGAAAGGGGAACCTAATGAATTTTTTGAAAGGTTTTGTGTTTTTTCTTTGTATTTTTCTTACATGCTCATTAACAATTTCACCTACTTTCTCTGTCAAAATGAATAAACCTGTGACAATGGTCAGCGGTACTATGCAGGATTCTGAAACAGTTACCTTTGGGACCTTTGGGAAGCCGATTGCAATTGCACAATACGATCAGGAAATTTTTGTACTTGACGAAGAGTATCAAACTATACAAATATTCCAAGACGATCTTCAACTCATTGAAACACTGTCTATTCTTGAGGAAACGGAATTATCTGTCGAAACACCTCGGGATATTGTAGTTTTAAACAACCGTATTTTTATTCTTGATATCGATCAGCACAGCATTTTTGTACTGAACAGAAGCGGTGAATATCTGTACACCATTGGAGAGTATGGTACCGACCTCGGTCAATTCGTATTTCCTCAAGCTATCTGTAGTTTCGACGATAAACTGGTTGTTGCTGATGCAGGTAATGCAAGAGTGCAAATACTGGACTTGCTTGGCAATCCTATTTTTTCGTTTGGGAAAAAAGGAACTTCTGATGAGGATTTTCTCCTTATCAAGGGCATTTATGCTGCGCGCGATACGATATATATCTCTGATGCTGGCAATCATAAAATTGTAGTCTTCTCTCAAGATGGACAATTCATTGAATCCTATGGGGAAAAAGGACATGAACGAGGAAAACTACTTCACCCTCAAGGTCTTGCTGTCGATGCTCTTGGAAACATCATGGTAGCGGATACGGGCAACGATAGAATTCAAAAATTCAACGTTTTTACTTTGCAGTGCTCTGTATATAAAGGTATTGTTTTAGGCAATATTACAACCTTTGA
>Ga0334898_1000732_pt1 | contig 46680 bp, 44 predicted proteins | sample GraSluR3_MG_10_FD_207228 | JGI IMG/M metagenome (GOLD analysis project Ga0334898, IMG submission 207228) | Sludge microbial communities from methane-producing bioreactor in Wageningen University, Netherlands - Granular Sludge_3_08-R3 | ecosystem: Engineered > Bioreactor > Anaerobic >... | reverse complement strand
GCGGATGCGCTCAACGGTTTTCTTGTTTTTTTCGGCCAGCTCAATGGCGGCTTCCAAAATCTCTATGTTGGTTCCGGAACCTCGGACAACCTTTTCAATGTAGGATCTGCTGTATCTCCCTTGAAAGTCTGTTTCCAATGTTTTAAGCCATTTAGGCGGCAGGTTCTTTTTTAAACGATTCCTGTTCTGTTCGCTTAACACCATATATGTGTGTTTTAATGTGCGTTAAAAATGCTATCTTTGTGCGTCAAATACGTGGCTAAAATACAACAAAAGATTGATAATACAATAAAAGTGTGATTAAAAATCAAATAAATATTTGATGGCACAATGGAAAAAACTGAAAGTCAGCACCCTTAATGAATTCATTGAATCCAAAAGGGGTGAGATAAGCAAGAAGGAGATAGCGAGAAGAATAAATATGTCGGAAAATGGCCTGCAGAAAGCAATTAAGCAGGAATCCCTTCGATTGACAACCTTCCAAGAGCTGTGCATTGTCACAGATACACATCCTTGTTATTTTTTCTCCCCGGAGTATTTGGAAGACTCTCCAAAGAAGATATCCTTGGGCAATGAATTAGAAAACTGTCAGAAAGAATATGTCCCCAGGGTATTGTATGATGAAATGACAGAACAGCTTAAAAGCGAGATTGCTTACCTCAGGGAGTTGAATCTACGACTTGCTGATGGGGGGCAAAAGGGGAATTCCCGCTGTGGTTGAGTTATAGGAATCCCAACTTCGAAAATAGAAAAATTCGCTCATTTTTATAAACAGACAAAACAGACAGGCAGTAAGTATTTTATTATCAGGGCAATCGGGACCTATGAAAATTCCCTTCATCCGCACAGAAGGCTGGTCAATGATCCGATAGTGAAAGGTGGTGCCGGCCGGCCGGGGGATGCCCCCGGGACGCTGCCTGACAAACAGAAAAACAAACCCATTTCATGAACATTACGCAGGAAAACCAGAATGCCCTTGAGGCCATACTGAAGGTGGAACTAAAGCAGGAAGATTACCAGGAGCAGGTCGATAAGGAGTTGAAAAACATGCAGAAGAAGGCCCAGATGCCCGGGTTCCGCCCGGGAAAGGTTCCCTTTGGCATGGTGAAAAAGCTTTACGGAAAGGGCATCCTGGTGGAGGAAGTCAACAAGGTCCTGGTTGACGCTGTATATACCTATATCCGTGACAACAAACTCAATATCCTGGGGCACCCGGTCCCGGACCATGACCTGGCGGCCCAAACCGATTGGGAAGGGCAATCCGATTTCACATTTCACTACCATATAGGCCTGGCCCCGGAAGTGACGCTGGATTTGTCGGATGGGATCGAAGTGGCGTACCACCGGATCAAGGTGGGGGAGGACGTGGTGGACAATTACCTGAACGACATCCGCCGCCGTTATGGGAAAATGACCCATCCCGGTGTTTCCGAAAAGGACGATGTGCTTTACGGGGAATTCACGGAGATGGCCTCCGAAGAAACTGAAAAGCCCGGGGGCCAAGTCAATAAGGCCAACGTATATATACAGTACATCCGCGATGAAGACGTGAAAAAGCGCCTGGTGGGGCTTAAGCCTGGAGACAGCCTGGTCATGGATGTCTTCTCCGCCGTGGAATCGGAAGCGGAAACTGCGGCCATGATCGGGGTGAAAAAAGAAGAACTCGGGGACGTGGGTCCCCTGTTCCGCTTCACCGTGGAGAGCATCAGCCGGGTGGAGCCTGCAGACCTGGATAAGGGATTGTTCGAAAAGGTGGCCCCCGGAAAGACCATCGAGACCGAGGAGGCACTGCGTCAGTTTCTTCGCGGGCAGATTTCGGCCCAGTATCAGGCGGATGTGGACAAGCATTTCCGCAATGAGGTCATGAAAGCCTTGCTGGAAAAAACCGCCCTGCCGCTTCCCGGGGAGTTCCTCAGAAAATGGCTGACCGATACCAACAAGGAGGAGATTACCCCCGAACAGATCGACAAGGACTTTGACCAGTTTGCCGATACTTTCCGCTGGCAGCTGATTGAGAACCACCTCCTTAAAAAATATGAACTGCAGGTGACAGAAGAAGAAGTCAATGCCCACCTGGACTCTTATTTCCGGGCACAGATGAAACAGTACGGGCAGGAAGAGGTGGATCCGTCCGTGATCCAGGAATTCATCCGCAACATCAAATCCAAGGAGGAAGAAATCAAGAAGGTGACAGACCACCTGACCGATGAGAAGCTGCTGGCCCTGTATAAAGATAAAATCAAACTCCGGGAAACCGAACTTGGCTTCGATGAATTTGTTAAATTAGTGACCGAAAAGTACCAACCGGGGCAGGAAGCACGGTAGGCCTGCCTGCCTTTCACCAATATTTCTGACATGAGCCCAAAAGATGATTTTTCCAGGTATGCCACACGCCACCTCGGCGTAAGCAGCATGAGCCTTCACAAGTATACTTCTGTTTACGGCAACTACATCAGCCCGACGATCATCGAGGAAAGACAGCTGAATATTGCCACCATGGACGTGTTCAGCCGGCTGATGATGGACCGTATTATTTTTCTCGGAGTGCCCATCAACGACTATGTGGCCAACATCATCCAGGCCCAGCTTTTGTACATGGAATCCGTGGATCCCAGGAAAGACATCCAGATCTACCTGAATACCCCGGGCGGATCAGTGTACGCCGGCCTGGGGATTTATGACACCATGCAGTATATTGCCCCGGATGTGGCCACCATCTGTACCGGCATCGCTGCTTCCATGGGGGCGGTGCTGCTGTGCGCGGGGACAGAGAAAAAGCGTACGGCGCTGCCCCACAGCAGGATCCTGATTCACCAGCCGATGGGTGGGGCAGAAGGCCAGGCCTCCGACATTGAAATCACGGCCAGGGAGATTTCCAAGATCAAGAAGGAGTTGTACGAGATCATTTCACGGCATACGGGCCAGGATTATGATACCATCTGGCGTGATTCGGACAGGGATTTCTGGATGACGTCCGAAGAGGCCAAGGGCTATGGCATGATTGATGAAGTGCTGCGATCCAACAAACCGGACAAGGAAAAATCCTGAGGGCCCCCTGGGGTAAAATGACCCTGCCATGACCAAAGAAAACAGGAAGTGTTCCTTTTGCGGACGCGACGGCAAGAATGTCGAGATGCTTGTCTCGGGCATCGGGGCCCACATCTGTGAGCGCTGCATTGAACAGGCAAGCCTCATTGTAACAGAGGAAAAGGCCGTTAAAGGCAGGAAAAAAATACCTTCCTTTCAACTTTTCAAGCCCGCCGAGATCAAGAAACATCTTGACAAGTATGTGATCGGGCAGGAGGATGCGAAAAAGGTCCTGTCTGTTGCCGTGTACAATCACTACAAGCGCATCAATTACCTGTCTGTGGGACAGCCTCCCGAAGACGATGTGGAGATCGAAAAATCCAACATCATGATGGTGGGCGAGACAGGAACGGGGAAAACCTTGCTGGCACGAACCATTGCCCGCATGATGCAGGTCCCCTTCTGCATTGCTGATGCGACGGTCCTTACGGAAGCGGGCTATGTCGGCGAGGATGTGGAAAGCATCCTGGCCCGCCTGCTGCAGGTGGCCGATTATGATGTGGAAGCGGCCGAAAGGGGCATTGTTTTCATCGACGAGGTGGACAAGATAGCCCGCAAGAGTGACAACCCTTCCATCACACGGGATGTGTCGGGAGAGGGGGTCCAGCAGGCCCTGCTCAAACTCCTGGAAGGGGCCGTGGTCAACGTGCCGCCCCAGGGGGGACGAAAGCATCCTGAACAGAAGATGATCCAGGTCAATACCCAGAACATCCTCTTCATCTGCGGGGGGGCATTTGATGGGATTGAAAAGAGGATCCTCTCCCGCATGCAGGCAAACGCCATTGGTTACGGTGCCAGCAAATCAGGCCGGATCGACCGGGATAATCTGCTTCAGTACATTGCTCCCCAGGACCTTAAAAGCTTCGGCCTGATCCCGGAACTGGTCGGTCGTGTGCCCGTGCTGACTTTCCTCAACCCGCTTGACCGGGCCACCCTGAGGGCCATCCTCACCGAGCCCAGGAATTCCCTGGTCAAGCAATACGTGCGGTTGTTTGAGATGGACAACATCGAACTTAAAATCGATGACGGGGTCCTGGACTACATTGTCGACAAGGCCATTGAGTTCAAGTTGGGCGCGCGCGGGTTGCGGTCCATCTGCGAGCTGGTGATGCTGGACGCCATGTTCGAACTGCCCTCCGGTTCCGGGAAAACCACCACCCTCACGATCGACCTGGAGTATGCCCGGGCCAGGATTGAAAAAGCCAGCGACGGGCGCCTGAAGGTGGCCTGAGTTTGCGAGGTCCCTGTAACAGGGGCTTGCCGGCACCTGAAATTTTTCGTATCTTTTCACGTTGTCGTATGGGGGGATTGTCTCCCTGAAGCGGCGAACACCATGAAGCAGGTTTTCTTCCTCTGGCTGGCATTTTGCGTGTTTTCAGGCATGCTGCCCCCCCGGACGGTCCATGCGCAGGAAATCCAGGGGGCGACCCACCGTGCCACGGTGGTCGGTGGGGATACCATACCGGTGATTGACCTTAGCCCGGTGGTCATCCTGGCCCCCCGCATTTTTCAGAGCCGGTCCGAACAGATGCGGTATTACCGCATGGTCCATAACGTCAAGCGGGCCTATCCCTATGCTTATCTGGCAGGACTCAAACTCCGGGAATACGAGCCGGTCCTTGATTCCATCGGGTCGGATGCGGAGCGCCGCCGGTTTGTCCGGCGAATCGAGGAGGAGATCCGGGGGCAGTTCGAAGAAGACCTCGTGCGCCTGACCAGGACACAGGGGCTGATACTGATCAAACTGATTGACCGGGAAACCAGCAAGACATCCTACGATATTCTGAGGGATTACCGGGGGGGGGTGCCGGCCGTATTCTGGCAGTCCCTTGCCCGGATTTTCGGATACAATCTTAGGACCCCGTACGATCCGGAGGGAGAGGATAAACTGATCGAAGAGATCGTGCTGCTGATCGAATCCGGAGTCCTCTGAGCGTGGTTTATTTCCCCCGTCCCTGCAGGATGATCAGGGCCGTGTAGATTAAAATCTTAAAGTCCACCGCCAGGGACATGTTTTCCAGGTATATCAGGTCGTAGCGCAGGCGATCGATCATCTGGGGAACATTTTCCGCATAGCCGTATTTGACCTGTCCCCAGCTGGTGATCCCGGGCTTGATTTTCTGCAGCAGGGTGTAATGCGGGGCTTTTTTCACGATCTGGTCAATGAAATACCGGCGTTCGGGGCGCGGACCCACCAGGGACATGTTGCCGATAAGCACATTGTAGAACTGGGGAATCTCGTCCAGCCGCACCTTCCTCATAAACCGGCCCAGCGGGGTGATCCGGGGATCGTCCTTGCAGCTTAGCTGGGGGCCGTTTTTCTCCGCATCAACATACATGGAGCGGAACTTGTGCATTTTGAAGGCTTTGCCTCCCCGCCCGATGCGTTCATGGGTATAGAAAACCGGGCCATTGGATGTGGCCCTTACCGCAATCGCGGTGGCCAGGAATACCGGAGACAGGACCACCAGGGCAAAAAGGGAGGAGAGGACGTCGATCAGGCGCTTGATCGATTGTTGCCAGGGAGGCATCAGCCCGGGTTGTATCTGAATGAGGGGGGTGCCGAAAATGCTGGTCATCTTGACGGCCCCCAGGAGGATGTCGTGCAGGTCGGGAATGACCTTCACGATGACATCGGTCTGGTGCAGCTCCGTCAGGATCTGGTTCAGGTTCCTGTGCTCCCGGGGCTCGATGGCGATGATGGCCTCCTCCACCCCGTGGGCGTTCACGATGTCTTTCAGGTCCTTGAATCCTCCGAGCCGTGGCAGATGCCCTCCGATGGGATGATTGTCAGAGGGGTTCACCGGCACGAAACCGATGATCTTGTTGCCGGCTGATTTCGGCTGTGTCTCCAGTTCGTGAAAAATCTCCACGGCCTTTTTCTGGCTGCCGATGATGATGGTATTGAACCCGATGATCCGGTGATGGATCTTGTGGGCGATCCTGGTAGCCAGTGTCATGCGAAACGCCGACGTGAGGAACACATGAAAGAAAAGCAGGACCAGGAAGCTCTGGTAGTAGTCTTTGCCCGTGCTGACCTCCTGGTCGAGCAACACCACAAAAAACAGGATCAGCACCCCGACCAGGGAGGTGAACAGGGTTTGTCCGAACAGGCCCAGCCTGGATCCCCTGAAGATGGACCTGTAGGTCCCGCTCAGGGAGTAGAGCAACAACCAGAAGGCGGGAATGAGGATCAGGCCCACCCAGAGGTTTTGATCGATGAACACATGCTCTTTCAGGGTGTTTAAGCCAAAGCTGCTGTTGGCCTTCCGGTAGGTGATCAGGCAAAACCAGGCCAGGGCGGCTGCCAGGAAGTCAAAGGCGATGTATTTGGCCAGTTGCCTGTTTTGTAACTTTTTCTCCATACAGGACTTTCGGTTTCAGAAAATCGATTGCAAATTGTCTGGAATTCCTGACAAATAATATGATGGAACAGCCGGAATAACGGTTTGGGATATATGGATAAAACGCCCGGCAATTTCCCATATTGTATCCCCGGGAATATTCTTTGAGGACAGGCCCGGGACCGCCTGGCCCCAGCAGGTCGGTCGGTGGTCCATGGTACATTTCTGTGAGAACCTGCCCCTGCACAAGCCATCAGGGGCACCTCCCCCCCCCCGGGGGCGGAAATCCTGCCTAGCCCATTTTTAAGCCGGCATCAATTTTTTCCATGATCTGGTAGGCCAGGTCGAGCGAGGCATACCCATCCATGATGGTCACCAGGGGTTCGGTGTTGTGAACGATCGAATCGTGGAAGGTTTCCAGCTCGGTCTGGATGGCATTGGTGGGCTTGACCTCGGGCTTGTCGATCAGGATCTGCCTGGGCGGCTCCCCTGCTCCGGGCTCTATGAGCATGGCAAACGGATCCGGGTCCTTCCCGGCATCCATGATCCGGATCAGTTCGGTTTCCTTCTTGAGAAAATCCACGGCAATATATCCTTCCTTCTGAAAGAAGCGGGACTTTCTCATGCTTTTCATGGACAGCCTGCTTGCCGTCAGGTTGGCCACACAGCCGTTGTGAAACTCGATGCGTGCATTGGCAATGTCGGGAGTCCCTGAGATCACCGATACCCCACTGGCCGATACCTTCCTGACCGTGGACCGGACCACGTTCAGAATGATGTCGATGTCGTGGATCATCAAATCCAGGATGACGGGAACGTCCGTCCCCCTGGGATTGAACTGCGCCAGGCGGTGGGCTTCAATGAACATGACGTTGGAGAAGTAGGGCTGGGCCGCGATAAAGGCCGGGTTGAACCGTTCCACATGGCCCACCTGGACCTTGACGCCGGCCTCCAGGGCCAGGTCGATCAGTTTGCGCGCTTCATACAGGGTGGTGGTCAGGGGCTTTTCAATGAACACATGCCGGGATTGCCGCAGGGCCTTCGAGGCACAGTCGAAATGGGAGACCGTGGGCGTCACAATATCCACCATATGGCAGGCCTCGATCAGAGCCTCTGCCGATTCGAACCGGCGGATGCCGAACTGCTTACCCACCCCGGCGGATATTTCAGGGTCCGGGTCGTAGAAGCCCACCAGGTCGAACCGGTCGGATGCCTGAATGCATTTGATGTGTATTTTGCCAAGATGTCCGGCCCCAAGGACCCCGATTTTTTCCATAAATGTTTATTTCGTCGGATGTTTTACTGCCCTGCAAAAGTAAATTTTTTTGGAGTCTCCGGAATGATTATTTTCGCAGAGGATCCATGGCATGTCCCCCGAGCATGATTGATACGTACCGGCATAAGGGCTTAAGGAAGCAACTCGTTGAGGAGGTCCGCTCCAAAGGGATCCGCGATGAGCGGGTCCTGCTGGCCCTGGAAAAGGTTCCGCGCCACCAGTTCCTGGATTCTTCCTTTGTGGAGTTTGCTTATCAGGACAAGCCTTTCCCCATCGGGTCGGGCCAGACCATCAGCCAGCCCTATACGGTGGCCTTTCAGACCGAACTGCTTGGGGTGGGCAAAGGGGATAAGGTGCTGGAGATCGGGACCGGGAGCGGTTATCAGGCCTGCATCCTCCTTGAAATGGGGGCGAGGGTATACAGCGTTGAAAGGCACCACAGCCTGTATGTGAAGACCAAGCAACTGCTCAAACGCCTTGGTTATGCGCCCCGGCTGTTCTACGGTGACGGCTACAAGGGCTTGCCCTCTTTTGCGCCCTTCGACCGCATCCTGGTGACGGCAGCGGCCCCGGCAATACCGGACGCGCTGATCCAGCAGCTGAAGCCGGGAGGCATCCTCGTGATTCCCGTCGGAAGCGGTCAGACCCAGATCATGACCAGGGTCACCAAGGTCTCTGATTCGACCGTGGAAAAGGAAGCCTGCGGGCATTTCCGGTTTGTGCCCATGCTGGAGAACAAAGCCCGCTGATTTCTCTGGTTTGGTGCCGTCATTCCCTTTATTTGTCGTATATTAGCCCCTGTTTAATCGGAATGATGATGAACGGAGCACCATCAGGCCTTCATCCCCTGCCCGGAGGAGGGCAGCCATTGATTCTTCGGCTCGAGGGGGTTTGCAGCATGGACCGCATTGTGGCCTGCGGGGAGCGGCTTTTGGAAAGTTTGCAGGAAGAGGATGCCCATGGCCTGGTCCACCGCTGCTTTTGTGTATTTGTGGAAATGGCACAAAACATCATGCATCACAGCGGGAAGCAGGCCAGGATAAGTGGGCAGGGGCCATCCTGTGGCTGCGGGGCGATTCATGTCTGGAGGGCCCCCTACGGGATCCTGCTGCGGTCCGATAACCCGGTCGGGCCCCATGAAGTGGGGAACCTGCAGGCCACCCTTCACCAGGTGAATGAATCCTGTGCAAACGGAAGCTTGCGTACCCTTACCCGGGAGCGGCTGGGCCGGCCGGGTGAATCAGGCGGCAAGGGTGCCGGCCTGGGGCTGATTGATATGGCACGGAAGTCCGGCCGGCCCCTGCGTTACTCCCTGGCCGGGGAAAGCCCGGGGGGCGCGTGGTTTTCACTGGAGGTCCTGGTCCCTTTTCTGCGGCCTGAGAGCCTGCCGCCGGCATGATCCTTGCAAACCCTGGCTCAATCCCCTGCCGAGGTGTCGAGGGCTTCCCTGAGCCCGTTCCCCAACAACATGAAGGAGAGGACCATCAGCATGATGCACAGGCCTGGCAATACGGCAAGGTAGGCCTTGTCCAGAATAATATACCCGTAATGTTCGCGGATCATGGTTCCCCATGATGGTATGGGGGGCTGGACCCCGATGCCGAGAAAACTCAGCCCTGCCTCGATCAGGATGGCAGAGGCAAAGTTTGCTGCCGAGACCACGATCACCGGGCCCATGATGTTGGGCAGGATGTGCCGTCCGATGATCCTCATGCTGGTCAATCCAAGGGCCCTGGCCGATTCAATGAACTCCTTTTCCCTGAGGCTGATGACCTGTCCCCTTACCAGGCGGGCCACCTCTACCCACATGGTCAGGCCGACTGCCACGAATACCTGCCAGAAGCCCTTCCCCAGGGCAAAGGTGATTGCGATGGCCAGAAGCAGGGTGGGAACCGACCAGATCACATTGATCAGCCACAGGATCAGTTCGTCCGTTCTGCCCCTGTAGTACCCTCCCAGGCTGCCCAGGGTGATGCCTATGAGCAGGGAGATGAGCACGGCGATGAAACCCACCGATAACGACACCCGGGTGCCGATGACCAGCTGGCTGAGCATGTCCCTGCCAAAACGGTCGGTGCCCAGCCTGAAGCAGTCTTTCCGGACGGCCTCTCCGGCGATCCGGGACACCAGTTCCTGCCTGTCCAGCCGGTGGGTATTCCCCTCGAGGTCGGTCAGGATGACGGGACCTTTCCCGTCGGTTTGCGGCGGCCTGGCCGGATCCAGCGCAAACAGGGCATCCGGTGCGTATACCGCCCCGGGCAGGCCCGGGATGGCGGGGTCCCCCGACCAGGTTTCGTAATACAGTGTGTCTCCCTGGAGCCGCCAGCTGTAGACCGGGACCGTGGTATAGGGGAGGGGACGCCCTCCCAGCATGGTCTGCAGGATGCCTGAGGGATGTTCCGGGAGGTTCTTGCGGATGTACAGCCGCTCCACGCAGAATCCCGGCCCCTGGGTGGCGACCTCCAGCTGCTGGTGGTTGGCATGGGGTGTTTTGTCGGGGATGAACAGGTATCCGGACAAGGCAATCAATGCCGACAGGGTAATCCATCCCAACCCTGCCAGAGCGGCGGGATTGCGGCGGAATTTCTTCCAGGCCATGCGCCCGGGAGAAAGGGGGGGGTGGTTTTTTCTTGCCAGCAGGTTCATCCGGAAAAAGCAAATGTATAAAACAAAATCCATTATTGTCTGTTAATCCATAAACCGGCATTGACCGGCCGTGTTTCCAGCACGGTTCTCTGCCCGGGAAGGGCCCGTGTGCCCGAACAAGAAAATGCATTAATTTTGTCAGAACCCAACACACAAACCATGGCAACCATAAAATACCCCCTGGCGTTCGCCCTTGCAGGCCTGCTGTCCTTCTTCCTGGCGGTTTCTGCCAGTGCCCAGGAAAAAGAAATCAAATGGCTCAGCATCGAGGAAGCGGAAGCCCTGAACAGGCAACAGCCAAAGAAGGTCTTCGTTTCCGTCTATACCGACTGGTGCAGCTGGTGCCGCCGCATGGATGCGACCACTTACACCCACCCTGTGATCGTGGATTACATCAATGAGCACTTCTATGCCGTCAAGCTGAATGCCGAACAGACCGAACCCATCACCTTCCGGGGCAGGGAATACCTCAACCGGAATGCCGGACAGAGGCGTTCAGCCCACGACTTCGCCATCGCCTTGCTGCAGGGCAAAATGGGCTATCCCAGTGTGGCTTTTTTTGATGAGCGGATGAACCTGATCACGGCCATGTCGGGCTTCCGCCCCCCGGAACGGATGGAACCTGTTCTGGTGTTTTTCAGCGAAGATGTGTTCCTTGAGAACCCTGACCTGGACGCCTTCGTTGCCGCTTTTGAAGGAAGCATCAACTGATGCCTTCCCTTTCGAGCAAATAAAGGTACCATTCACACAGCAGGGCATTGAAGCTGTCGTACCTGCGGGGGACCTTCCGGCCGGCCTCCCTCATCTGTGTGTGCATTTCTTCTGTAAACCGGGCGTATCCGATCAAGTCTCTCCGTGTTAACCTGCGTCTGATCAGGGGAAACGGTACGAGGCGCCGCCCGAGCCGTTTCACCGGGTCCGGCAGGCAGAAAGTGGTTTCCCGTGGCAGCTCCTCCGGCCCGAAAAAAACCCCTTGTGGCAAAAAGAAGGCCTCCTTCAGCACCTTGTCGTAGAGCCGCTTGTTGATTCTCAGTTCATAAGGCAGTTCAGAAAAAAAACGGACGAGTTCCGGCTCCCAGAGGGGCAGCCTCAGGCCGTATCCGAACCAGGTGAACACCCGCGCAGAGTTGCAGATGAATTTTGGCAGACGCTCGGCCATGTTCCATTGTTCCACCTGGGGCAGATAGCCTTTCATGTCCTCGAACTCCGGCATCCGGATGAGGCGGTCATGCACCTGGCTTTTCAGGAGCGAACGGTCTGCCGGCGGGAGCTGAAGGAAACGGAAGAAGGTGTTTATCAGCGTATCAACCAGGCGGTCCTTTCCCCGCTTCGACTTTACACCCTTGAGAATCAGGCTGCCCCCAAGGTTGTCCCCGGGATGTCCCGGGAGGAACACGCTGTCTTCAGGAACCAGGCCTTTCTTCTTCAGCTCGTACACCGAGAAGTACTCCTGCAGGTAAGGCATGGAGGAGGCATGTCCGGCATGGTGGCAGTAAGCCAGGAAGGAAGGGTCGTAAAGGAAACCGGGGGGGATGCATTGATCATAATCCGTGAAGATCCAGGGATACCCAAGTCTTTCGGCCACCCCGCGGCTGATTTCTGTTTCCCGGTTGCGGTGGCCGTAGGTGATGCAAACCACCTTGTCATGGCCTCCCCGTTTCAGCAGGCAGGCAATCAGCCTGGAGTCAAACCCCCCGCTCAGGGGGACCACTGCCGTGCGCCCTCCCAGGGAGGCGATGAGCCGCTCCCCCAGCCTGTGGAGCAGGCCTTCCAGCTCGCGGGTCAGCTCGTCAGGGCTTGCAGACTGTTTTGCGGGTGGTCCGAAACCAAACCAGGTTTGCCGGCGGATGGTTTCCGCTCCCCCCAGGACCACCAGCTCCCCGGGCATGACCCTGAATATCCCCTCCAGCAGGGTACTCCGTCCTATGGTGTAGCCACCCGACCGGAAAGCCGGCAGTGCGCGTCCATCCAGCCTGCCGGTGCTTCCGCTGCCTTCCTTCGTTGGGTGGTCCGGGAGCATGAACGGGTCATCCGATACCACCCAGCCGCCCCCATGTCTGGTGTAGAATAAGGGAAACATGCCGGTGGGGTCGGAAGCCAGCAGGATATCAGATCCGTTCTGAATGACCAGGGAATACAGTCCCCCGGTCCCACGAAGGCGCTTCGCCAGCTTTTCCCCGGTATCATATCCCCTCCAGTGACTCAGGGCTGCGGGTCCCTCCAGGAATTCCCCGGCCGGGGTGAACAGGTGGCCCCGGAACCGGCAGGATGCCTCCCCATGCCAGGCTGGATCCCTTCCTCCGCTTAGCTGTATATCAGGCATGGTTAATTCGTTTTTGAACCAGGTTTCTGTACAATGCGGCATACCGGGAGGCAATGGTTTCCTGTCCGAATAGTCTAATGGCGTGCTTTCTGATCACATCCGGGCGGTAGCCTGTAATTTGGTCTGCCAGGGACTTCATGGCCCCGGCCAGTTCCCCGGGCCTGTCGGGCGGGCATATCAGCCCTGTTTCACGGGTTACGAAACCAGGCGCCCCGCCCGCACGGCTTGCAATCACGGGCAGCCCGCACGACATGGCTTCGGCATACACCAGCCCGAACGCCTCGAAGCGGCTGGCCAGCACGAAGGCATCCGCTTCCCGCAGGTGGGCCCTTACCTGCTCCCTTGTCAGGTGGCCGGTAAAACGGACCTTTTCGTCCAGTTGAAGCCTTGCGCACATCGCCTGCAGCCGGCGGCGCTCCGGCCCGTCTCCCCCGATTGTGAGGCGGACCCGGTCTGCCCCCCCCTTGCAAAGCATGGCCATGGCCTCCAGAAGGGTGTCCATGCCCTTGTGGGTTTCCAGGTGGGCCAGGGAGAAGAAATGGCATGCCTGCCCCGGGGGGATTGGCTCCCGGGAGGGCGCCGCCGGGGTGAAATAGGCCGTGTCCACCATGTTGTATAGGGTCGTCATGACCGGCTTGCAGGCCGGCGCGATGGTGCCGATGGTGTCCTGCAGGGCATCGCTGACCGTGACCACCCTTTCTGCCATTTCAAAGGCTTCCCGGAGCAGGGGACGGTGCCAGGGCCTGATCTGCGCACGGGCATGGGGATTCCCGGAAACAAAGCGGCCCCTGTGCTCGGTCAGCACGTAGGGGATGCCCAGGCCTTCCTTCAGCCGGGCTGCGGCAAGTCCCGCCCACAGGGCACTGTGGGCCTGGATGATGTCCGGCGTCCCGTGGGTGGCGATGAACTGTTTCGCCAGGGACAGCATCCGGCGCAACCACAGTCCGGCATTGGGTCGCTCCAGCAGCGGGATGGTCCTGTACGGCCTCAGCACTTCCCGGATCCTGCCCTGTCCGGGATTCCCGTACCAGGTGTCGCTCTCCTTCCCGGGCCTCAGGTAACCGGCCGGGGAGCCTGCGCCGACGGGGTCCAGGGCCAGGACGGATACGTGAAAACCGCTGCGCGCCATGGCCTGGCTGTGTTCCCTGAAAAAGGAACCTCCGTGGGGGGGGTACCAGGATGGCAGGACGAGGACGTGTGTCATGGTCTGGACTGGGATTCATGGCCTGTCTCCAGCGGATGGCTCCGGACTCGCCGGGCCGGCCGGTCTGTTGCGGGCCAGGGAAAGATACCAAAAAAGGGCGTACAAAACAACCAGGGTGCTTGCGGCCGACAACAGGATCAGCGACAGCATCAGGCTGCCGGCCAGGATGCCGGCCGCCAGGGCCGAAAACCGGAGAAACAACCCCACCAGGTCAATCATCATGGCCTTCTTCTGCCGGAAGAACAGCTCCGGCAGGAAGCTCAGCGGACTGGCAATGAACACCATCAGCAGGGCAGGGGTGAGTACCTGCAGGTAGCGCCCCGCATCGGCGTAGTCTTCCGGGAAGATGAACCCGAACAGGGCCGGGGCCCAAAGGGCCAGAGCGATAAATGCCGGCACGCCGGTCCATGCCAGCCGCAAGATCAGCTTTTTTACCGTCGGATGGATGGGCAGTCCCTTATGGTAGTCCTCGATCAGCTGCTGGGAGAGCACCTGGCTTGCTGACTGGGCGAAAAGGCTGACCGGCCTGAATACAAAGGTGTAGGCGAAGGCGTACAGTCCGGCCACGGCCGGCGAAAAGCCCATCGTGAGCAGGAACACCGGCAGGCTGGCCGACAGGTTGCCGGCGAAACTGTGCGGCATGTTGAAACGGGGGTAGCCCTGATAAATCCTTGCCTGGGCAAACATGGCCTTCCAGCGGGGCCTGCCCCCTTCGGAGAGCACCTTCCCCAGGCATCCCCTCAGGAGGTAGAGGCCCGATAGGCACTGCCCGGCCAGGTGGCCCGCGATCAGTCCGTTGAACGGGGCCTGCGCCCACCCGGCAGCCACCCGCACCAGGTTGAGGCTGCCGTGCTGCACAAGGGTTGAACGTCCCATGTGGCCAAATGCCTTGGTTCTGTTGGCAAAAAACAATCCCGACTGCTGGAGGCCGTGAAGCAGCAGCCCAAGCGGCAAAACAAGCAAGTACGGGGCCAGGTTCCGGTTGCCCAACAGGCGGGCCAGGGGGGTGCTGAAGCATCCGACGAGAAGAAGGGTGACAAGGGCGGTGCCCAGGCTGAGAAACAACACCAGCCAGAAGAGTTGGGCTGCATCCCGGTGCCCGCGCGGCAGCATGATGGCCTGCTCGTACTTTCCGGTAGACAGCACCGATACCAGCCCGGCAATTCCCAGAAACAACGCCGCCAGGCCGAAATCCTCCGGGGTGTACATGCGGGACAGCACCGGGGCCAGCAGCAGGGACAGGCCCTGGGCCAGGACGGAAGGGAAGAACACTTTCAGGAAGTTCCTGATGGCCAATCTGTCATGAAACGGGAGCCTTTTCGGCATGGGTTTGTCGTTGCGGGGTGGCGGGCCTGTGTGGGCAAATTTCGCAAAAAATTACCTGACAGGCGCAGAAATCCACCGGACGGGGGGGCATTTTTTTTTTGGCCTGGTATCCATAGTCGGGAAAATTATGTATATTTGCACTCCCAATCCCAAATGGTGGCTATAGCTCAGCCGGTTAGAGCATCAGATTGTGGTTCTGAGGGTCGTGGGTTCGAATCCCATTAGCCACCCGCCAAGGCCTCTCCCGACGGAGGGGCTTTTTTATTGGGTTTTCCGGGCATGGCTGGTGGGAGAAGCCGTTGCTTCAAGCTGTTCCAGGCGGGACTCCAGTTCCTTGAGCCGGGTGATGTCGGAGGAAGATCCGACGATGAAGGTGATCTTTTCGTTTTCCAGAATGGGCGTCAGGGTCGTGCTCCAGAGGCGTTTGCCTGCCGGCAGCGTGACTTCCTCCTCGTAGGAGATGGGATGCCGGCGGGCCAGGCAGCGGCGGTAATTGGCCTCGATTTTCGTGCCCAGTTCCATCCCGAGCAATTCGACCGGGGTTTTTCCCAGGATGTCCTCCAGACGCAGCCCGGTTTTCTCCTGGTGCGTCCGGTTGTTGCGGACATACCGAAAGACCTGTTCGTTGATCACGCCCACCAGAAACAGCGCCTCCCGGCTGCCGGTGAATATGCGTTCGTATTCTTTGGACAGCTTGGTGAGTTCCTTCTCTTTCTGCTTCAGGTCTGTGATATTGGTGATGGAGGCGATGGTGCCGGCCACCTGCCCTCCCCGGAAATAAGGGACCCCCGTGATGATGACCGGGACGGCCTTGCCGTTTTTGGTGAGGAGTCTTACCTCGTAGGAGTTGGATTGGCCTGATTGTCTGAGCTTCCGTGCCACCTTCAATACGGGGATGTCTTCCTCATGGGTGAACTCCTCCGGCTCCCTTCCCAGGATTTCCCCGGGCGGGTAGCCCAGCAAATTGGCGTAGGCCAGGTTGGTGTACTGAATCCGCCCGTCCGAGTTGGTGATGGTCAGCCCCTGCCCCATGGCGTTCATGACCTGGGAGGCGAACTCCCGTTCCACCCTGATTTTTTCTTCTGCCTCTAGCCGGTCATTGGAGGCTGCTTCCAGACGCTGGTTGTATTGGTGTAAACGGTCCAGCAGTTCCCTGCCACCATCTCCCGCAATGTCTTCCAATGTCTTCATCCGCAGAAGATTCCTTACCGTTGATTCCAGGACTTTGTCGGCAATGGGGGCGGCAAGGAAGGCATCGGCCCCGGTTTCCAGTGCCAGGATCCCGGCATCCCGTCCCGATCGCCGCAGGGAAAAGGCCAGAAGGGGGGTCCTTTTGAGGGTGTCATCGGCCTTGAGTCTGCGGACGAGTTCGATGCCGTGCATCCCGGCGGAAAGCACATCCAGCAGGACCAGGTCAGGCTGCTGCAGCAGGCAGAGGGAAAACCCTTCCTCCCCGGGCGGGGAATACAGCAGGTCAATGCCCGGGAGGTGGTTCCGGAAGAAGCCCTGAAGGGACAGGAAGTCCCTTCTTTCTGCATGGAGGATCAGCACTCTTCCCGTGATTTGCATGCCTTTCGGGGCTTAATGGGGTGTTTCAGTGTTCCGGATTGGTTCAAAAATACGTTTTTTCCTTCAATTTGGGTATTTTTGCAGCAACACCAACAGCCCCTGTGATATGACGGCAGCCGTGTTCGCACTGATGCGAAAGGACCTGAGCCTGGAGTGGCGGAACAAATCAGCCTTTACCGGCGTGCTCCTATACCTGGTTTCCACCGTATTCATCTGTTACCTGTCTTTCGACGGCCTCGTACCCGTCCATACCTGGAATGCGCTTTTCTGGGTCATCCTGTTGTTTGCCTCCCTCAATGCCGTCCTGAAAGGCTTCCTGCAGGAAGGGGAACGGCGGATTCCCTATTACTACACCCTGGCTTCCCCGGCGGCCGTCATGATGGCCAGGATCGTTTACAATGCTTTTCTGATGGGCTTGCTGGCCCTTTCCGGATGGGGCATGTATACCGCCGTTATGGGCAATCCCGTGCAAAACCAGGGACTGTTTCTGCTCAACCTGATCCTGGGAGCCGGCGCCTTGTCTGCCGCACTCAGCATGGTTTCCGCGATCGCCTCCCGTGCCCGCAACCCATTTACCCTGATGGGCGTGCTGGGATTTCCGGTGGTCCTGCCGCTGCTTCTGGTGGTCATCCGGATCTCCGCGTCTTCCATTCAGGGGGCGTCCCTGGCGGCACAATGGGGAAACCTCCTGGTGCTCCTGCTGCTGGCAGGCATCAGCGTGGTCCTCGCCAATCTTTTATTTCCGTATATTTGGAGGGAGTAAACCATGGGACCGTTCAGAAACTGGTGGTGGAAATTTGCCGGACTTGCCCTGCTGTTTTATGTGGTGGCAGGGGGGTTCCTTTTTGATGTCCCCCAGCTGCCCGTGGTCCGGGAGTCCATCCGGAATATTTATTTTCACGTGGGCATGTGGTTTTCCATGATGTTCATTCTGGCTGTCTCCCTGGTTTTCAGCATGCGGTATCTCAGGCACGCCCGCCCGGAGGATGATCTGAAGGCCCTGGCGGCCGTCAAGACGGGCCTCGTCTTCGGCTTCCTGGGGCTGCTCACCGGCATGGTGTGGGCCCATTTTACCTGGGGACGGTTCTGGGTGAATGACCCCAAGCTGAACGGTGCCGTGGTGGGCCTGCTGGCCTACCTGGCCTACCTGGTTTTACGGGGATCTGTAGAAGGCGAGCAGAAACGTGGCCGCCTGGCTGCCGTGTACAACCTGTTCGCTTTTGTGTTGTATTTTGTGTTCATCATGATCCTGCCGCGCTTGGGGGTCTCCTCCATCCATCCGGGGACCGACGGGAACCCTGCCCTGGCGACCGGGGATCTGGACCCGGCCATGCGGAAGGTGTTTTTCCCCGCCATCATGGCCTGGTTCATCATGGCATGGTGGGTGTTCACCGTGTTCTGCAGGATCGACCGGCTGCGCTACAGGGTACAGGAATTATTGGAAAATGAACCGACATGGAAATAACGGAGGATAAAATGGGCGTTGTGGTGCTGGTGGTTGCCATCATCCTTGCCGGGCTGGCCTTGTTTTTGTTTTACCTGGAGCGCAGGCTTCACAAAGCCGAACGCGACATCCATGCCCTGGGACGGGAAGGCCGGCCCCAGGCTGCCGGCAGTCAAAACCCACCGGAAGGGCAGGCCCATTCAGGCAGCCTGCCGGATGAAACCCATAGGATACGATGAGAAAAACACAGCTGGCCGGCCTCTTGTTTGTTGTGGTTGCCACCGGCGCCATCATCAGCACGGTCTATAATGCCGATACGTACGCCGATTTTGAACAGGCCAGGGAGCATCCCGGCAGGGAATTTCATATCATCGGGGCGTTGCTGCGCGACCTTCCCATCGAGGAGAGGCTGGTGGATCAAACCCTGCTGACAACCTTTTCCATGGTCGACCACCAGGGGTACCAGGCGGAAGTGACCTATTTCGGGGCCAAACCACAGGATTTTGAGAAGTCGGACCAGGTGGTGCTCATCGGCCGGTACGACGGTGAACGTTTCGTAGCCAGCAGCCTCCTGCTGAAATGCCCCTCCAAATACAACCCGGAAAGCCTCCAGCCGGAAGCATTCGGAACCACCACCCACGAGGGGGGACATTAACGGTCCGGATCACGGAAAGAAGACGACCGGCTTCTCAGGATGGCCATGTCGCGGAACACCTCCCGGGCCGGTCGGGCGGGGAAGCCCGCATAGGTCTTGCCTCCTTCGAGCGACTTGGTCACGCCCGACTGCCCCAGGACGACCGCTCCCTTGCCGATCTTCAGGTCTTTCTGAACCCCCACCTGCCCCCAGAGAATGACGTCATCCTCTATGACGGTGCAGCCCGCCACACCCACCTGGGCCGCAAACAGGCAGTTTTCGCCCACGATGGTGTCGTGACCGATGTGAATCTGGTTGTCCAGTTTTGAGCCGCGGCCGATGCTTGTGTCCCCTGTCGAGCCGCGGTCGATCGTGCAGCAGGACCCGATCTCCACATGGTCTCCGATGACAACCCGTCCGCCGGATACCAGCTTGTCGTACCCCCACTGCCTGCGTTTAAAATAGAGGGCGTCGCTTCCGATGACCGTTCCGGAATGGATGATGACGTGGTCTCCGATCACGCAATGATCATACAGGCTCACGTTGGCATGGATCAGGCAGTGGCTGCCAATGACCACGTGGTTGCCGATGAATACACCCGGCTGTATGACCGTTCCCTGACCGATTTGGGCCGTGGGACTGATCATGGCGGCGGCGGGTTCAAAGGGACGGAACTTGTTGATCAGGAAGACAAAGTCACGGAACGGATCGTCCGAAAACAACAGGCCCTTGCCATCGGGTGCCTCCATGCGCTGGTTGATCAGGATGGCTGAGGCCGGGGATCCCAGGGCTTTCTCATAGTACTTCGGATGGTCCACAAAACTCAGGTCTCCCGGCCCGACCATGTGGATCTCGTTGATGCCGGTGACCAGTGCATCCGGGTCGCCCTGGAAATCCACCTGGATCAGGGCGGCCAGCCGGCTCAGGCTGATGGGCGGGTTGAGGAGCATGCAGCAGGAATTACTTGACGCGTTCTGAGTAGGTGTTTGTCCGGGTGTCGACGCGGATTTTCTCTCCTGTCTCTATGAACAGGGGCACGTTGACCACGGCCCCGGTTTCCATGGTGGCGGGCTTCAGGGTATTGGTCGCCGTGTCTCCCTTGACGCCGGGCTCGGAATACACTACCTCCAGATCGACAAAGGGGGGCAACTCACAGCTAAGGGGGGTCTCGGTATCGGCGTGGTAGACGATCTCCACTTCCTGTCCTTCTTTCAGCAAACCGGGCGCATTGATCAGCTCCTCCGTGATCATGACCTGTTCAAAGGTCTCCGCATGCATGAAGTGGTAGCCGGTATCGTCCTTGTAAAGGTATTGGTAGGGACGTCTTTCCACCCGGGCGATCTGGATTTTAACCCCTGCATTGAAGGTGTTTTGCAGGACCTTCCCGGTTTTGAGGTTTTTCAGTTTGGTGCGTACGAAAGCGCCGCCCTTGCCGGGCTTGACATGTTGAAATTCGGTGATGACATAGAGGTCGTTGTTGAACTCTATGCACAGGCCGTTACGGAAATCTGCGGTGGTTGGCATGCAATGGTCGGTTTTATAAAAAGGGCTACAAAAATATAAAAAAACCTGATGATGTGTCCTCCCCATGCAATTATTTCGGAAGGTCCAGGTTGATCAGGCTTTGTGTTTCAGGGTATTCCAGGGGGTTGTGGTTGGAGGCCACGACAAGGGTCCTTCCTGTGGCATGGGCCTGCACCAGCTCGTGGTACCAGGCCACCCCTTCACTGTCCAGGTGGCTGCAGGGCTCGTCCAGGAGAACAAGCCGGGATGATCCCAGCAAGGCAAGGAGGAGCTTGGCACGCTGCTTCATGCCGGAAGAGTATTGTCGGATGGGTTTGTTGTAATGGCCGGCCATGCCGGACAGGCCAATGACTTCCTCCGCACGCAGCCCCCCGACAAATGGCCTGAACTTTTGCTGGAAACGGACGGCTTCCTCCAGGGAGAACTCCTCGATCAACTCCAGGGAGGGGGAGGCCATGGTCACGTGGCGGAAGACGGCTTCCGGCGAAATCTCCCGTCCTCCCACTGCCCATCGGATGGTGCCCTCCGTAGGGGTCTGGAAGGCTGAGAGCATGAGAAGCAAGGTGGATTTCCCGCTGCCGTTGCGGCCGGTGACTGCATGCCGCACACCGCTTTCCAGCCTGGCATGGAGGTCCCTGATGACCCACTTCCGGTCGAACTTTTTTCCCGCAGAAATCAGCCTAATTTCCATGCAAGCGTCCCGGACACTACTTTTCCTTGTAAGAATAACCCTTCATGATGCCCCTTCTTGAGGTGCTGATGAATGAGATGATCTCATCGCGTTCAGGAGTGGCCGGCATTTCCGTTTCGATATAGGTCACGGCCTGGCTCACGTTTTTGTTTTTAAGGTAGATTACCCGGTAGATGTCCTGGATCTCATTGATCTTTTCGCTTGAAAACCCCCGGCGGCGAAGCCCGATGCTGTTGACGCCGACAAATGACAGGGGGTCCCTTGCAGCCTTGGTGTAAGGGGGGACGTCTTTCCGGATGAGAGACCCTCCGGAGATCATCACATGCGCCCCGATGTTGACGAACTGGTGGACGGCCGACAAGCCGCCGACAATGGCAAAATCATCAATCCGGATATGCCCTGCCAGGTTGACGGCATTGGCCAGGATGCAATGGTTTCCGATGCTGCAGTCATGTGCCACATGCACATAGGCCATCAGCAAACAATGGCTGCCGACCACGGTCTTCAGGTTGGCCTTGGTGCCGCGGTTGATGGTGACGAACTCCCGGATGGTGGTGTTGTCGCCGACCTCCACGGTGGTCTCCTCCCCGTCGAACTTCAGGTCCTGGGGAATGGCGCTGATCACGGCCCCTGGAAAGATGCGGCAGTTTTTGCCGATCCGGGCCCCTTCCATGATGGTGACATTGGACCCGATCCAGCTTCCTTCGCCGATTTCCACGTTCTTGTGAATGGTGACAAAAGGTTCGATGACCACATTGCGGGCGATTTTTGCCTGCGGATGGACGTATGCTAAAGGTTGGTTCATTGGGTGTGACTTGGGATTATTGTTTCTTGCCGATCTGGGCCATGAGTTCCGCTTCCATCACGAGCCTGTTCCCCACATAGGCCATGCCTTTCATGTGGCAGATGCCGCGCCGGATGGGACTGATCAGGTTGAGTCTGAACAGCAGGGTATCCCCCGGGACGATCTTCTGCTTGAAGCGGACGTTGTCGATTCGCAGGAAGTAGGTGTAGTAATCCCCCGGATCATCCACCGTGGAGAGGACCAGTATCCCTCCCGTCTGCGCCATGGCCTCTACGGCAAGGACTCCGGGCATCACGGGTTCATCCGGGAAATGACCGGTGAAGAAGGCCTCGTTCATGGTCACATTTTTCAGTCCCACGACATGGGATTCGCCCACTTCGATGATCTTGTCCACCAGCAGGAAGGGCGGCCTGTGGGGGAGCATGCGCTGGATGTCGTTGACGTCGTATACGGCCGGGACGTTGGGATCATAAACCGGGACCTGTTGTTGCTGCCCCTGCTCCCTGATTTGCCTGATCAGTTCCTTGGCAAACAATACATTGGAGGCATGCCCCGGTTTGCTTGCGATGATGTGTGCCTTCAGGGGCCTTCCCACCAGGCTCAGGTCTCCGACGATGTCGAGGAGCTTATGCCTCGCGGGCTCGTTGGGGAAGTACATGTCCAGGTTGTTCAGGATGCCCTCCCGCTTTACTTCGACCGTTTCCCGGTTGAACAACCTGGCCAGCCGGTTGAGCTCCTCCTGCTTCACGGGGCGGTCCACAAACACGATGGCGTTACTCAGGTCCCCTCCCTTGATCAGGTTCTGCTTCAGCAGGAACTCCAGCTCGTGAAGGAACACGAAAGTCCTGCATGGGGCAATGTCCGTGGGAAACTTTTCGATCTTGTCCAGGCTGGCATGCTGGTGGCCGAGGACCTTCGACTGGTAGTCTATCAGGCAGGTAATCCGGTAGTTGTCGGAAGGAAGGGCGATGAATTCGCAGTCTTTTTCCTCATGGTAAAAGCGGATGGGCTCGCGCACCTCATACGGAATCCGGGTAGCCTCCTGTTCCACGGTCCCGGCCTTGCTGAGGGCCTCCGTGAAGAACCTGCTGCTGCCATCCAGGATGGGGACTTCCGGGCAGTCGAGTTCGATGAATACATTGTCTATGCCAAGCCCCGTACAGGCCGCCAGGGCGTGTTCCACCGTGGCCACCCGGATCCCGTTCTTTTCGAGGGTGGTTCCCCGGGAGGTGTCGGAAACATACAGGGCGCTGGCCTCGACCAGGGCGTCCGGGCCGATGTCTGTGCGAACGAAGACGATCCCGGTGTCCTCCGGGGCCGGTTTGAATGTCAGCCTGACAATCCGGCCGGAGTGAAGCCCGACCCCGGATACGGAGGCGGGTTTTTTGATGGTTTGCTGTTTAATGCTCATGGGGAGTCATTGGTATGGCACCGGGCTTTAGCGAAACATGCCCCGCCCGTGGGTTTCATGGCAAAGATAAATCAAATTTTCAGAACCGTGGCCGGCCGTCTAGGGGAGCGGGGGCTGTCAGCCTTCACGGCCTTTTTTCAGGGCCGCCTCCAGCTGGTCAATTCTATCCACGATCTTTTCCAGGTTGCGGAAATGGATGAAGGACTTTCTGAACCTCGTGGCTTCGATCGCAGGGGCGCCCATGACCACCTGACCGTCCCTGACGTGCCCGCTGACACCGGACTGTGCCGCTATTTTCACCTGATCTCCGATGTTCAGGTGACCGGATATGCCCACCTGTCCGCCGATCATGCAGTTGCGGCCGATCTTGGTGGAGCCTGCCACCCCGGTTTGTCCGGCCATGACGGTGTTTTCCCCCACCACCACATTGTGTCCGATCTGGATCAGGTTGTCCAGCTTCACGCCCTTGCAGATCCGGGTCGAGCCGAGGGTGGCCCTGTCAATGGCCGTGCCTGCCCCGACCTCCACCCCGTCTTCGATGACCACATTCCCGATCTGTTCCACTTTTCTGAACCCGTTGCCTCCCTCCGGCGCGAAGCCGAATCCATCGGCCCCGATCACCGCATTGGAATGGATGGTGCAATCCTTTCCGATGACTGTGTGGTCATAGATCCGCACCCCGGGGTGGATGACCGTATGGTCCCCGATCTCTACCTGGCTTCCGATGGTGCACTGGGAGTGGATTTTAACGCCTTTCCCAAGCCGGGTCTGTTCCCCGACGGAAGTGAATTCGCCCACGTAAGCGTCCTCCCCGACTTCGACCCCATCCGACAAAAAAGCCAGGGGGGATACCCCCTTTTTTTCCGGGCGGCTTTTTTTGTATAACTCCAGCAGTTTTGCCAGGGATGCATAGGGGTCGCTGACCCGGATGATGGTGCAGGGCAGCGGGCTCTCGGGCTGAAAGGAATGGCTGACCAGGACAATGGAAGCCCCCGTGGTGTATATGTACTGGGTATAGGCCGGGTTGGAAAGGAAGGTGATGGTTCCGGGACCGGCTTCTTCAATTTTGGCCACCCGGCTGACCGTGGCCAGGGGGTCGCCTTCAACCATTCCGTCCAGAAATCTCGCGATTTGTTCAGCTGTAAACTCCATAAGGGATTGCGGTTGTTTGTTTGCAGGGGTACAGCCCGGACGGGCCGGACAGTCTTCGGGCAAATTTTGGTGAATGCGGTTCAAATATCGGTATTTTTCGCTAAATTTGTTTCACCTCGTTGATGATATATTATCCAGGGCATTATTTACGTTTGAAAGATGGGTGAGCCGGCCACATTCCGGTTCGTTTTTTAATGACCAAATAGAATCTGCATGAGTATTTCCATTCTGTGGGCCGATGACGAAATTGATCTGTTGAAACCGCATGTGATCTTTCTGCGGGACAAGGGGTATGAGGTTCAGACGACCAACAACGGGGCCGAGGCGCTGGAACTGATCAGGGACCGTTCCTTTGATATTGTGTTCCTGGATGAGCACATGCCGGGCCTTTCCGGGCTGGAAACCCTGGCGCGGATCAAGAGCAGCCGGCCGGGTCTGCCCGTGGTGATGATCACCAAGAGTGAGGAGGAATCCATCATGAACGATGCCATCGGGAGCAATATATCCGACTACCTGATCAAACCCGTCAACCCCAACCAGATCCTGCTGTCCATCAAGAAAAACCTGGAGAACAGGAAGCTGGTCACGGAAAAAACCACCCTGGCCTACCAGCAGCAGTTCCGGCAGATCGGACAGGAACTGGGCGGGAGGCTCGATATGGACGGGTGGAAGGACGTGTACAGGCAGTTGGTTTACTGGGAACTGGAACTCGACAAATTACAGGATTCCAGCATGAAGGAAATTTTTCGGATGCAGAAGCTGGAAGCCAACAGGGTGTTCTCGAGCTTTGTGTCCGCTCACTACCTGGACTGGCTCCGGGGGGATGCAGGGGACAAGCCGGTGCTGTCCCATACCGCATTCCGGGATTGCTGCCTGCCCTTCATCCGCGAGGAGGAACGGGTGTTTCTCATCATCATTGACAACCTCCGCTTCGACCAGTGGAAGGTTTTGCAGCCGCTGTTTGAGGAGTTTTACCGCATCCAGAAGGAGGAGATGGTCTGCAGCATCCTGCCCACGGCGACCCAGTATGCCAGAAATGCCTTCTTTGCCGGACTGATGCCCAGTGAAATTGAAAAGAAGTATCCGGACCTGTGGGTCGGAGAGGGGGATGAAGGCACCCGGAACCAGCATGAAGCGGCCCTGTTCGCCGAGCAGCTCAGGAGGCTGCGGGCCGATATCCGCTTCAACTACCACAAGATCCTCAACATGAATGCCGGGAAGAAGCTGAGCGAATCCCTTTCGAACCACCTGAATGCCCCCCTGAATGTCCTGGTGTACAACTTTGTGGACATGCTCTCCCATGCACGCACCGATATGGAGGTTCTCAAGGAGCTGGCGGATGATGAATCGGCTTACCGTTCCCTGACCGTCAGCTGGTTTGAGCACTCTCCCCTCTGGGAGATCATCCGCAGCCTTTCCGGCAAGGGGGTCAGCATCCTGCTCACTTCCGACCACGGATCCATCAAGGTGAACAACCCCACCAAGGTCGTGGGCGACAGGAACACCAATACCAACCTGCGCTACAAGACCGGGCGAAACCTCAAATACGAAGCAGATGAGGTATTTGAGGTGCGAAGGCCCTCGGATGCCTGCCTTCCCCGGGAATCCGTCAGTGCCGGATACATCTTTGCGCTGGAGAACAATTTCTTTGCCTATCCCAATAATTTCAACTATTACGTGAATTACTACCGGGATACCTTTCAGCATGGGGGCATCTCTATGGATGAAATGCTGGTCCCCATGGTCTATATGAAGGCCAAATAACCAGCCCTATGGATCCTTTCTTATCATTCAGGGTCGAACAGGAGGAGGAACTGGAGGAGGTGGCCGCCCGGTTGCTGGGGGCTTTCCCATATGCCCGGATTTTTCTTCTTTACGGGGATCTGGGGGCGGGCAAGACCACCCTGGTCAAGGCATTTTGCCGTTTGCTCGGTGTGCCGGACATGGTGGGAAGTCCCACCTACTCCCTGATCAATGAATACCGCAGGCGGGACGGGGATGCCGTTTTTCATTTTGACCTGTACCGGTTGAAGGGGGTGGCGGAGTTGTACGACCTGGGCTACGAAGATTATTTCTTTTCCGGGGCCTTTTGTTTTGTGGAATGGCCGGAGCGCATGGAGTCCCTGCTTGCCTTCGATTACTGCAGGGTGGACATTGAGGACCAAGCGGGTGTGCGCGTCATCCGTGCGAACCTGGCGGGCCCGGGCGGCCCCCGGGACCACTCCCGTCCCGGGGGAACCGACTGAAATGGCTGCTGCCCGGGGGCTGGCCCCCAGGGTACAGAAAAAAATGTATAAGCATGGAACAAAGCCCGAAAAAAGACTACGTGCTGTTCAGCCGGGGCGGTCAGCTGATGCCCCAGGAGGAGATGCTGGAGGTGCGAAAAAAGAAAAACCACCTGGTGATCGGCATCCCCCGGGAGTCGACCTACCAGGAAAACCGGATAGCCCTCGCCCCGGAGGCGGTTTCCGTCCTGGTGCAGAATGGCCACAAAGTCCTCATCGAGACCCGGGCCGGGGAGAACGCCTTTTTCCCCGACCGGGAATTCGCCGAGGCCGGTGGTGAGCTGGTGTATTCTCATGAGGAGGTCTTCAAGGCGAACCTGGTCCTGAAAGTCGCCCCCCTGACCGACAAGGAGCTGGAACTTGTCAAACCGGGACAGGTGGTGTTCTCTACCCTGGCCTTCCCCATGCAGAAGGAGTCCTATTTCAGGACCCTGGGCAGCAAGAAAGTCTCCGCCGCGGCTTTTGAGTTCATCCGCGACAAGACGGGTACGTTCCCCCTGGTCAGGAGCATGAGTGAGATCGCCGGCAATACGTCGGTCCTGATCGCCTCCGAATACCTTTGCAATAAGAAATATGGCAAAGGGCGCATGTTCGGAGGATTTTCGGGGATCACCCCGACCGAAGTGGTGATCATTGGGGCCGGCACGGTGGGGGAGTATGCCGTGCGTGCTGCCATGGGGCTCGGGGCCATGGTCAAGGTGTTCGATCATTCCATATACCGGCTCCGGCGCCTGCAGAACAACCTCAACGCCCGGATCTTTACCTCCATCATACAGCCCAAGGTGTTGCTCAAGGCACTCAGGACCGCCGATGTGGTCATCGGCGCCCTGCATTCCTCCTTTGGCCGGACGCCCGTGGTGGTTACGGAGGATATGGTCAGTCAGATGAAATACGGCAGCGTCATCGTGGATGTCAGTATCGACCAGGGGGGGTGTGTGGAAACCAGCCAGGTGACCAACCATTCAGAGCCTGTGTTCCGGAAACACGGGGTCACGCATTATTGTGTGCCGAATATCGCCTCCCGCGTGCCCCATACAGCCTCCTATGCATTCAGCAACTTTTTTGTTCCGGTATTGTTGTCCGTCGGAGAAGAGGGGGGATTTGAAAACATGCTGAAAAAGGATCCGGGCGTCCGGCAGGGCATGTATCTGTACAACGGCATTCTGACGAATCAGCACATCGGGGAGTTTTTCGGCCTGCCTTACCAGGACATCGAGCTGCTGATGGCCGCCTTCTGAGCGGTCCGCCAACGACAAAAAAACCCGGACCCTGCGGATCCGGGTTCTGGTGACTTGGCTGGGGCTCGAACCCAGGACCCCATCCTTAAAAGGGATGTGCTCTACCAGCTGAGCTACCAAGTCGCCTGTTTCTCCAAAAACAAAGGTGTTGTTTTTTGAGAGTGCAAAGATATTATGGATTCTTTAAAATCCAAAGATTTTTTTGGTTTTTCCCCCCTTTGGGTGGCAGGGGCTGTGCGGCCCGCTAATCGAGCATGGGGTGTCTTTCAAATACGGCATCCTCACGGAAGTGTTTGCGGTAGGTTGCCAGCCGGAATGCCCGGGTGCAGCCGATGTGTTCCAGAATCTTGATCATTTTGGGGTTGAAGTCGCCGATCCAGTTCATGTACATGTCCCGGTACCATCCCCGCCTTCTGACCAGCTCGCGCATGGTCATGATCAGGCCGCTTTCCACACCCTTGTTACGGTAATCAGGCACGGTGCCGAAAACCAGTCCCTGGATCGTCCGGGCCTTTCCCCGCCATCGATGGTACAGGAATTTTACTTTGCCGGGGAAGTCCATCCTCCCGTTTACATAGCGGAATAGCTGGTTGAGCTCCGGGATGGCTACCAGGAAGGCAATCGGCTGGTCCTCGTGGTAGCCGAAAACGATCAGTTCCTGATCAATGACGTCCTTCATTTTCAGGAAGGTTTTCTCGGCCTCCTCCCGCGTCATGGGCCTGAAAAACTTGTGGGTGCCTCCCCAGGCATTGTTGTAAATGGTCCGGAAGTCCTCCGTATACTTCCCAATGCGCTTCATGTCCAGGTGCTCAAAATGGAAACCCCGGGCCATCATCAGCCGTTCAAATTTTCTCTCCAGCACCTCGGGAAGGACGACATCCGTCACCAGGCGGTATACATACTGGTTGTAAAACAGCTGAAAGCCGTAAGCCTCAAAAAGTTCCCTGTAATAGGGCGGGTTGTAGTTCAGCAGGTAGGTGGGCCGCTGGTCGAACCCCTCCAGCATCAGGCCCCAAAATCTTTCTTTCTCACCAAAATTAATGGGGCCGTCCATGGCTTCCATCCCCCTTGCCTGCAGCCAGTTCCGGCAATGGTCGAACATCATGAAGGCAGCCCTGCCATCGTTGATGCATTCAAAGAAACCCAGCCCCCCCGTCGGTTGGGCAAAGGTGTGGGCAAGTTGTTGGTTCACAAAGGCAGCCACCCTGCCGATGGGTTGCCCCCCGGAGTCATGGAGTACCCACCTGATGGCCTCTCCTGACTGGAACAGGGGGTTTTTCCCCGGGTCGAAGGTGGCTTCAATGTCTGACTCCAGGTGGCTGATCCAGTTTTTATCATTCCGGTAAATGATCCGGGGTACCTGGTGAAAGGCCCTGACGTCTTTTCGTGTCCTGACTTCTGTAAGTTGCATAGGCTGGCTTTCAGGGATGAGCCGGGAGAACCAATGAATCCCCCGGTACAAAAATAACAAAATCTTTTCGCGTCTTTTATGGCCGGAGGATTTGAAAACCGGATCCGCCGCATGCATTCATTGAGAAAAAACCCTTAGGTTTGTCCCTCGGAAAACCATCCGTTCGCCGGCCGCATGCCAGCCGTTTCAAAGGCAGCCGGGGAGCGGAAAAACAGGACAGGGAAATGGATGGACTGAGTGAAAAAGTAATGATCGTGACCGGTGCTTCCTCGGGGATCGGGGCCGCTTTGGCCCTGGAGGGTCTGGCCCGGGGCCTTCGCGTGGTGCTTGCCGCCCGCAACATGCAGGCCATGGAGGCACTGATCCGCGGGCAAGGCATCCCACGTGAACAGTACCTCCTGGTGGCGGCGGACGTGTCCCTGCGGGAGGATTGCAGGGCCCTGGTTGACAAAACCCTGGAGGCTTTCGGCCGGATAGACGTGTTGGTGAACAATGCGGGACTGTCCATGAGGGCCCTTTTTGAAGACACCAGCCTGGAGGTTCTTGAACGGCTGATGCAGGTGAATTTCTGGGGAACGGTCTACTGCACCCACTACGCCCTGCCTCATTTGTTGGAGACCGGAGGAACCGTCGCCGGTATTTCGTCCGTTTCCGGCTACAAGGGGCTTCCGGCGAGGACCGGGTATGCGGCTTCCAAGTTTGCCATGCAGGGCTTTCTTGAAGCCCTGCGCATCGAAAACCGCAAGCGGGGACTGCATGTGCTGATCGCCTGTCCCGGATTCACCGCTTCCAACATTCGTAAAACCGCCCTGGCCGCAGATGGCTCAGCCCAGGGGGAATCTCCCAGGGACGAGTCACGCATGATGCCTGCCAGCGAGGCTGCCCGCCATATCCTGCATGCAATCCGGCACAGGCGGCCGACCCTGATCCTCACCCTGCAGGGGAAGCTGACTGTTTGGCTCAACAAGTTTTTCCCGCGTTGGGTCGACAAATTGGTCTTCGAACACATGGCCCGGGAACCGGATTCCCCATTCAGGTAGGAACGGCTGACGAGAAATCCGTATCTTTGTCAGGGCATCCAACGCATGCTCAATATGTGCGGCCTCAGTATCCACCCAAAAAAATCATTCGATGCAGAAGAATCTTGAAATCAAGCCCATGGTCGGCTTCGGCGATCTGAAATTCGGTGCCACCACCGAAGCGGTTGAAAAATACTTTGGCAAGCCCCAGGAAACCGAAACCCTGGACGTGGAAGGGGAAATCAATGAAATAGAGGTCTGGAGCTATTGGGAAATGGGCCATTCTGTCTATTTTGAGAAGGACCAGGACAATGTGTGCACCAATTTTGAAACCGACAACGAACAGGCGCTGTTGTTCGGGCAGAAGGTGTTTGGCCTTGATGAGGCCGGCATCGTCGACCTGATGAAAAAGCAGGGCTTTGCCGATTTTGAAGTCGATGAGGAGGAACCCGGGGAGCGGATTCTATTCTTTCACGATGCCCATTTGCAGTTCGTGCTGGAAGAGGGGGAGTTGGTGCTGGTGTCCTGGGCAGTGGCCGTTGATGAGGAGGACCGCATCCTCTGGCCCTGATCTGATCCCATGCAGTCGCAGTATCCCTTGAAGTTTGCCCCCATCCTGAAACAAAGGGTATGGGGCGGGAACCGTTTGCACACCCTGTTCGGGAAAGGGGATCCCGGGCTCCGGCAATTGGGTGAATCCTGGGAACTGTCCGGGGTGGAAGGGTCCGTGTCCGTTGTCCGCAATGGCTTCCTGGCCGGCAATGAGTTGCCGGAACTGCTGGAGGTTTTCATGGGAGATCTGGCAGGAGAGCTGGTGTACGAACGTTTCGGGAACCGGTTTCCCCTGCTGGTCAAATTCCTCGATGCGCACCACCCCCTGTCGGTCCAGGTGCATCCCGGGGACGGGCTGGCTGCCCGAAAGCACCGAAGCACAGGCAAGACGGAGATGTGGTATGTGCTGGCCGCAGACCCGGGGAGCCTGGTATGGTCCGGCTTCCGGGAAGGGGTAGACAGGAAGGTTTTTCTGGATCACCTGGGCAGCAACAGCCTTACCGACATCCTGCATGCCGAACCGGTTCGGCCTGGCGATGTCCTGTACATCCCTTCCGGGCGCATTCATGCGGTCGGGGCCGGGGTGACCCTCTGCGAGATCCAGCAGCCGGCCGATGTCACCTACCGCCTTTATGACTGGAACCGGTCCGGGATGGACGGCCGGCCCCGGCCGCTTCACATCCAGGAGGCCCTGGAGGCCCTGGACTTTTCGGCCTGCGGGGAGGCAAAAACGCATTATACCTCCCCGGGCAACGGCAGTGTTCCGCTGGTTGTATCCCCCCACTTCCATGTCAACCTTGTCCGGCTCGACAAAGTGCTCGCCTGGGATTATTTCTACCTGGATTCTTTCGTGGTGTACGTATGCCTTGAGGGAAGGCTGGATGTCCGCTACCCAGGGGGCAGAGAAAGCCTCATTGCCGGAGAAACCCTGCTGCTGCCCGCCGAGTTCAAGAATGTGGAACTGCATCCGCTGGTCCCGTCGGCCCTGCTGGAAGCCTATCTTCCCCCGCCGTGAACCATTCTCCCTTTTGATTCACGTCCCCCCCCCTGATTCGCGTTCCCTGGCTTGCCCGACGGCCATCCCCCGGCGGTTTATTTTCTCCAGAAACTGGGTGACAGCACCAGCAGCACGGTGAAGATCTCCAGGCGCCCCAGCAGCATGAAGAAACTCAGGACCCATTTGCCGCCGGCAGGAATGTGGGCATAGGTATCCACCGGGCCGACACTTCCGATGGCAGGCCCGATATTTCCAATGGTGGCCACGGAGGCCCCGATGGCCGAGGCGAAATCCAGTCCGAAGACAGTCATGATGGCCGATCCGGCCACAAACAGCAAGATGTAGAGCAGGAAAAACGCCAGGAAGTTGTGGATGATGTCCGGAGGAATGCTCCGGCCGTTGATGCGGACAGGGATGACGGCCATGGGATGCAGCAGCCTTTTCATCTCAAGCCGGGTGTTTTTGAACAGGACGAGCAGCCGGATCATTTTTACACCGCCCCCGGTGGATCCGATGCATCCGCCGGTGAACATCAATAGAAACAGGGCAAACCAGATGAAATTATCCCACTGAAGGTAGTCCGCCGTAATGAACCCCGTCGTGGTCACGATGCTCACCGTCTGAAACAGGGCCTCCCGGAAGGCAGGCTCCACCCCGGTGTGGTGCATTACGATGATCGAGACGGCAATGAACAGGGTGAACAGCCCGGTCAGGGACAAATAGAACCGCAGCTCTTCGTTGTCCAGCACTTTTTTAAACTGCCCCTTCAGAAGGAAGTAATGCAGTGAAAAGCTTGTGCCCGCCAGGAGCATGAACAGGATGATCACGTATTGGATGTAGGGCGAAAAGCCGGCGATGCTGTCGTTGCGGGTGGAAAAACCGCCTGTTGCCATCGTGCTGAATGCGTGGCATAGTCCGTCGAACAGGTCCATGCCCCCCAGCATCAGCAACAGGGTCTGCGTCAGGGTAAACAGCAGGTAAATGCCCCAGAGGCGTTTGGCCGTTTCGGTGATGCGGGGATGCAGCCGGCTGGGGGTGGTTCCCGGCGCCTCGGCCACAAACAGCTGCATCCCGCCCACGCCCAGGATGGGCAGGATCGCCAGGGTCAGGACGATGATGCCCATGCCTCCCAGCCAGTGGGTCATGCTGCGCCAGAACAACAACCCCCTGGGCATGGCCTCGATGTCGTTCAGGATGGTTGCCCCGGTGGTTGTAAACCCGGAGATGGTTTCAAAGAATGCATCGGTATAGGAGGGGATGGCCCCGCTGAGGTAGGCCGGCAGGGCCCCGAACACGGAGATGCTGATCCAGGTCAGGCTGACCACCAGGTACCCCTCCTTTTTCCCTATATTCCGGTGGTCATACCGCCGGGTCAGCCAGACCAGCAGCACACCCGACAGAAAGGTCAGGGACATGCCCATGCCCAAGCCTATCAGGCTGTCCTGTTCCCTGTATATCAGGGACCAGACCATGGGAAACAGCATGGTGGCCGAGAGGATCATCAGCAGGATGCCGAGGAATTTGACAATGAGCCGGAGATTGACTTCCTTTTTGGCGGGCATGGCTGGAAGGAGTGATTAGGACCTGAACATCTTGTCTACCAGGGAAAAGGCCTGAGGCAGGGCGAATACGACCACCTTGTCGTTTGCCTGGATCTGCAAATCACCCGTGGCAATCAGTCCCTGGTTGTGGCGGATGATCCCGCCGATGATGGCTTTTTCTGGGAATTTGAGCTTTCGGATCGGTTTCCTGGTGATCGGGGAACCGGGCTTGACCAGGAATTCGAAAACTTCTGCATCGATCCCGGTCAGGCATTTGGTTGAGATCACCTCGGCCGTCATGGTAAAGCGCAGGATGTAGCTTGCCGTGGCCAGTTTTTTGTTGATGATGGTGTCGATGCCGATGGTCTGTGAGATGTCTATAAAATCGATGTTCTCCACCAGCGCGATGGTCTTTTTCACCCCCATTTTCCGGGCCAGCAGGCAGGTCAGGATGTTCGTCTCGCTGTTGTTGGTCACGGCCACAAAGGCGTCCATGGAAGAAACCCCTTCGTCTTCCAGCAGGGTGATGTCCCTGGCGTCCCCGTTTATGACCAGGGTGTTCTGCAAGATTTCCGACAGCTCCCGGCTGCGTTCGGCATTGATGTCGAACAGCTTGACATTCATCCTCTTTTCGAGACTCAGGGCCGCATGGCTGCCCACAGCCCCTCCCCCCACGATCATCACATTCCTGATGTCGAACTGGGTCTTGCCGCTCAGGGTATGCAGCATGTCGATCCCGTCAGGCTGGGTGACCACATAGGCAAGATCCCCTTCCTGGAACACATCATCCCCATGGGGGATGGAGGTCTTGGACTTCCTGTGGATGGCCACGGCGCGAAACTTAAGTTTCTTGTATTCCTCCGCAATTTCCGAGAGGGACTTCCCGATGACGGGGGCTCCTTCTTCCAGCTTGACCAGCATGATCGACAGGTGGCTGTCCGAAAAGTCGAATATTTCCGTGGCCGCGGTGTTCTTCAGCAGGGTAACGATTTCCTTGGCCGCGATCCTTTCGGGGGAAACCAGGTAGTCGATTCCCAAACTCTTATAATGGATCCGGCAGTCTTCGCTCAGGTACTCGGGCTGGTGCACCTTGGCGATGGACTTGCGTGCCCCGAGGCGTTTTCCGATGATGGCTGTCAACAAATTGAACCTGCCGTCCAGGTGGGCGCTCACCAGCAGGTCTGCCCGCTGGACGTTGGCGTTTTTCAGTACCTGCACATGGGTGGAATCCCCCACGACGGTCATCAGGTCCGAATGGGAGTCGATCACCTTCAGCAGTTCGTAGGTGGGGCTGATCAGGGTCACACTGTGCTTTTCATTTGCCAGCAGGGAGGCCAGGTGGTGGCTCACTTCGCTGTCTCCGGCTATGACGATGTTCATGGGCAGGGGGCGTCACAATTACAGCGCAAAGATACGGCCTTTTCATTCACCGCCGACCCGCCGCCCGGCCGATATGATCACTTCAAGCAACTCCTTGGCAGCCTGTTCAGAAGGAATGTTTTTTCGTCGGATGGCGCTTCCCTGGAAAATGCTGACCAGGCCCTTGCCCGAGCCCACGACGCCGAAGTCGGCACCGGCCATTTCTCCCGGACCGTTTACGATGCAACCCATCACCGCGATCTTCAGTCCGGGCAGATTGGGAAGCAGGGCCTTGATCTCTTTCAGGACGGCCTCCAGATCGTACGATGTCCTGGCACACGTGGGGCATGAGATATAGGCCGTCCGCCGGCCGGACAGTCCCCCGGCCTGAAGCAGGCTTTCCCCTGTCTCATGAAGTCTGGCCGCCTCCTCTTCCTTCCCGGCCACCAACCAGATCCCGCAAATGATGCGGCGAAGCAGCGGCTCCCCGAACAAGCCCGCAAGCCTGACTATGAGTGCTTCCCCTTCAGGCCACGGCCCGCCTGCCCGCAACAGGATGCCGAAAGGCCGGTTCATGGAAGACAGCAGGCGGTGGAGGCGTTCCGCCAGCCTGGTGGAGGCGCAGCCCTGGTGGTCCATAACTGCCAGCAGTCCGGGGACTTTTCGCAGGGCAGCGGCCAATTCCCTTGGCGGCCAGTTGGCTTTCCTCATGGGAAGGGGGGACAGCTGCAGGAGGTTGCAGTGGGGGTGTGCCGCCTGCCTTCCGGAGAGCAGCCCCTCCTCGGTGAGCAGGGAATGGTCTTCCGGCTTCCAGGGAAGTATTCCCGGGCTGGTCAGCACAGCCGTGGCCTGCCCGCCGGGAAACAGGAAGCCGCTGCCGGACAGGATGTCCCAGGCCGGCTGTCGGATGCTGCCCTCCGAAGGCAGGGGCGGGGCTGCCCTTTCCTCCCGGGGGCGCCATCCGCGGGACGGGATAGCCGCGGTTCCGGCTTTCCGGAAGCCGGCCACCAGGTGTTTTGCGAAATGGATCTCTGACTCCGGGGCTTCGGTGAGACTGACCCGGACCGTGTCCCCGATGCCTCTCTGCAGCAGGCTCACAATGCCCAGGGCGGACGCCGTCCTTCCGTCCTGTCCCTCCCCGGCTTCCGTAACACCCAGGTGCAGCGGGTAGGCCTTGTCCTGTTCAAGCATCCGCTGAACCAGCAAAATATTGCCGCGGACCATCGTCGCGGGATCGCTGGCCTTGAGAGAAACCACCAGCTGACGGAATCCCAGTTCCTCGAATAACCGGATGAATTCCATGGCCGATGCCACCATGGCCTCCGGGCTGTGGCCGTAGGTGGCCAGGATGCGGCGGGACAGGGATCCCAGGTTGACCCCGATGCGGATGGCCGTTCCATGGGCCCGGCACAAGCCGGCCAAAGGCTTCAGGTTCTCCCTGGCCGCGTCCAGTTCAGCCAGCCGTTCCTGTTCGGTCCATGCCGTTTTGCCTGGCGGGTCCCTGCGGACATAGTTGCCGGGGTTGATCCGGATTTTTTCTGCAAAGGGAACCGCTTTGAGTGCCAGGTCCGGGTTGAAATGGATATCGGCCACCAGCGGGTGGGGAAACCCTGCCTGCCTGAAGGACTTCCTGATACGGGCCAGGGCGTCCACGCTGTCCTTGCCGGGGATGCTTATGCGCACGTAGTCCGCACCGGCTTCAGCGATGCGGATGCATTGTGCCAGGGTGGCTTTCGTGTCCAGGGTGTTGGTGCTGGTCATCGACTGCAGGCGGATCGGGTGGCCCCAGCCCAACGGCAGGTGCCCCACGCGGACCTCCCGGGCAGGGAACCAGGGGGTGCTTTGCTGCGGCTGTTTGTCCTTATTGCTGCATTGTTCCATGGGAAACCAGGTCTGTTTTTTTCGAATATCAAAGTTCGATGCCGAGAACGCTGACATCATCGACCTGCTCCAGCGCCCCCTTCCAGTCGCGGAAGGCAGCCTGCCATTTCTCCTCCTGTTCCTGCAGGGGCAGGTGCCATAGATCACCCAGCAAGAGGGACACCCTCCGGGAGGTGAACCGCTGTCGGTTTTCCCCGCCCATCTGGTCTGCCAGTCCGTCGGTGAGCAGGTACAGGCGGTCGCCCGCCTGGCCCCGGATGTCGTGGTTGGAGAAACGTGCCGCCCCCGCAACGGCGTTTCGGGGCATCAGGGCCGGGTGGACCTTCCTGAGGGGACCGTCTTCTTCCACCCGGCTCCACCGGCCGTCAATCCGGATGTCCTTCCCGGATGCCACGTAGAGGGGACAGCGGGATCCGGCATAAAGGACCTGCTTGTTTTCATGGTCGATGGCCAGCAATGCGGCGTCGACACCATCTGAATGCCCTTCCCTGCCATTGCCCTGCAGGGAAGACTCCATGGCGCTGAACATCCGGCAGAGCCAGTCTCCCGGATCTGAAAACATGCCTTTGTCGCTTAGCTCCTTGAGGAATGTCAGGGCCAGCAAGCTGATAAAGGCCCCCGGGACCCCGTGGCCCGTGGCGTCGCCCAGGGCCACCACAGCCCATCTCCCTGTGCGGCATGCCCAGTAAAAATCCCCGCCAACGATATCCCGGGGTTTGTATACCAGGAAATAACTTCCCAGGACCCTTTCCATTTCCGCCCTCCCGGGAAGCAAGGCCTGTTGGATGTCACGGGCGTAGCGGATCCCGGCCAGCAGGCTCTGGTTCTTTGAATCGATTTGTTGTTTCTGGCTGGCAATGGCATTCCTTGCCTCCTGGATCTCCCTGAACTGACGGAGCAGTCTGGTGTTGGCCTCCTCCACACGCTGCTTCTGCAAGGCCATTTTTTCACCGGCTTTCCTGCGTTGCCTCAGGTTCATGTAGACCAGCACAAACAACAAGGCCAGCAGGGAAAATGCCATGATCAGGGCGTTGCGCAGGAGTTTCTGGCGACGGACCTCCGCCGCCTGGTGGGTCATTTCCAGGGCTTGTTTTTCCAGCTGTGTGGTCTGCAGGTCCAGCTGCTGTTGCATGCTCTCAAAGTGAAAGCTGGCCTCCAGTTGGTTGATGTGCTTGCGGCTTTCCAGGTTTTGAACCGAGTCATGAAGGACCTTGTATTGCTGGTAACGGACCAGGGCCTCCCGGTACCGGCCCAGGCCTTCATACGCCCGGGCAAGATTGTGCATGGCCAGTCGCTGGTCATCAATGGATTCAATCCTGCGTGCATGGTCCAGACTTTCTCCGGCGGCTGCCAGGGCCTCCCGGTATTGACCCAGGTCGTTGTGCAGGCTGGCCATGTTCCCCAGGGTACTGGCCAGTCCGATGAAATTGTCGCTGGCCCTTGAAATCGACAGGGAGGCCGTATAGTATTCGAGGGCCCTTTGCTTGTCCCCCCGTCTGGAACAGGCCAGTCCCAGGTTATGGTAGCAGCGGAGGATGCCCGGGGAATGCTCCAGCATCCGGGCCTTCTCCAGGGCCAGTTCAAAATGGGAGACGGCCGGATCATATTGTCCCTCCTCCAGAAAAACAGTCCCCAGGTTCATGATGGCATTGAACTCCCCGTGCCGGTGTCCGGCCTTCTCAAAGGCCAGGCGGGCCTCCTGGTAGTAGAACCTGGCGCGGTCAAATCGTTTTTCTTCCAGTACGCTGTTGCCCAGGCCGATGTAACAGCTGGCCACCCCGGTCACATCCTGTAGTTTCTCATAATCATCCAGGGCTTGCTGGTAGTAGCTCATCCCCTCCCGGAGCCTGCCCTGCAGGTGGGTCACATTCCCGAGATTTTGCAGGGCCCTGGCGGAAAATTCCGTGAGTCCGGCTTCCTTTGCACTCTCAAGGGTTTGCTTGTAATATTCCTCTGCCTCGGGCAGCATGCCCTGGTGGAAAAAGGCATTCCCGATATAAAGAAGGGTGTTGGTTGCCTGCCTGTCTTCTCCCAACAGACGGTATATTTCGAGCGATTTCATATACCATTCGGCTGCCTCCCGGTGTTTCTCCCACTGACCCATCAGGTAGGCAATGTAGCGGATGGTTTTGGCCCTGAGGGATGGCATCCCCTGGCTTGCAAGGACTGTCACCGCCTCATCACCGGTGGTTTGCAGGGCCTGCCTGTAGTAGTAAAGGGCCGAATCGAAATGGTGGTGTTCGAAGCGGTCACCCATCTGCAGCAACAGTTCCACCCTTAATGAGTCGTTGTCTGCCTGCTGAATGGCCGCAGACAGGGAAACGGCCAGGCTGTCTCCTGCCCCTGCGGCATAAGGGGTCATCAGGCAAAGACACAAGATGCGGGTGACCAGTTTCATGGGGTGGGATTCTCCAGCAAAAATATCAGAAAATCCCGAATGCGTCATGGTGATCCCCGTTTTCCTTTCCCTGGCGGGAAGGCCCTCCGTGATGGGTGCCTTGCAGGGAAATTGTGTATCTTTGCGGCATGTCAGCAAAGCCTGCCAACCAAAGCATTCAACACCCGGGGGTCCTTGAGCGGGTGGAGGAATCAAGCTTGTTCGTGCGGATCGAATCCCGCACCGCCTGCGGTCATTGCGCCAGCCGGTCGTATTGCGGCCTGGCGGACATGGAAGACAAGGTGGTGGAGGTCCCCCGGCAGGAGGGGGACGAAGGCTTCCGTCCGGGACAGTCTGTGATGGTTCTGCTGGAGCAATCACTCGGATACAAGGCCCTGGTGCTTGGCTACCTGATCCCCTTGCTGCTGTTGGTGGGAAGCATCCTGCTCATGTTACTGCTTACCGGGAATGAACCCCTTTCCGCCCTGACAGGTCTCGCGCTGATGGTCCCCTGGTATGCCTGGCTATACCGCTCAAGGCAACGGCTTCGCCGTACTTTCCACTTTCACATCCGGCCTGCATCCGGGCCTTCCGGCAAGAGGTAATGCCTGCCGGTCCTTCCTGTGGTTTCCCGGTACAAAATTTAGATGTTTTCTAAATAGTCCTGTATTTCCCTGAGACTCAATCGTGCTGATATGGGCTCGATGCACATATATTGCTATATATTTGATTGACAACTTTTTGGATCCGTTTAAAAAAGCCCTGTTTATTCTCTGGGATTGGATTTAGTTTCCTATTTTTGCCCATTGTTTATTGAGATATAACGCTGATTCTTAGCTGCGGCGTTTTTATTCAACCATTAACAAGCCATCATTGTGAGCGAGCTATTCAACCAGATCACGATTGTTTCCGTCGTTTCACTGGGGGCCATTGGCAGCCTGGCAGCCTTGGTGCTGTATTTCGTTGCCCAGCGGTTTAAGGTCATCGAAGACCCGCGGATCGATGCCGTTGCCGAGATCCTTCCCGGTGCCAATTGCGGGGGGTGCGGGCTGGCTGGCTGCCGTGCCCTGGCCGAAGCCATCGTCAGGAACCAGAGCCTCGACGGCATGAGCTGTCCCCCCGGTGGGGACGGGGTCATGCAGGAGATTGCCGCCCTTCTCGGACTGGAGGCCAGTGCTTCCGAGCCGATGATCGCCGTGCTGAGGTGCCACGGTACCCGGGAACATGCGCCCCCCAAGGTGCGGTACGAGGGACTGATGACTTGTTCCTTTGCGCACAGCCTGTTTGCAGGGGAGGGTGGCTGTCCTTTTGGCTGCCTGGGCTGTGGAGACTGTGTCCGGGCCTGCCAGTTTGATGCCATGTATATGGACACGGAAACCGGCCTGCCCGTCATCCTGGACGATGCCTGTGTGGCCTGTGGTGCTTGTGTGAAAGCCTGCCCGCGCAGCATCATCGAGATGCGCAGGAAGGGCAAAAAGGACCGCCGGATCTTCGTGTCCTGTATCAACCGGGAGAAAGGCGGGGTGGCCCGGAAAAACTGTGCCGTGGCCTGCATCGGATGCGGAAAGTGTGTCAAGGAATGCAAATTTGACGCCATCACCCTGGAGAACAACCTGGCGTATATCGATTACGGCAAATGCACCCTTTGTCGCAAGTGTGCTCCGGTATGTCCGACCAATGCCATCCATGAACTGAATTTTCCCCCGAAAAAGGACCGTTCCATGGCCGTGGCACAACCGTCGGAGGCCTGAAAGACCAATACATGCAGTGGTTGATTTAAATAGGAGATAAGCCTTGAAAACATTCAGACTGGGTGGTGTCCACCCACCCGAAAACAAGTTCACAGCAAACCAGCCCATTGAGGTCCTGCCCCTGCCGGAACTCATTGCCGTTCCCCTGGCCCAGCACCTGGGTGTGCCCGCCGTGCCCATGGTGGCCAAAGGAGACCAGGTGAAAACAGGGCAGTTGATTGCCCGGGGAGAGGCCTTCATATCTGCTCATGTGCATGCCCCGGCAACCGGCACGGTGACCAAAATCGATGAGATCACCGATTCCAGTGGCTACCGCAGAAAGTCCATTCTGATCAAGACAGAGGCGGACCAATGGGCCGATGGCATTGATACGGGTACGGAGCTGGTGTCAGATACCTCACACGAGCCGGAAACCATCGTGCAGAAAGTGCAGGAAATGGGGATCGTCGGATTGGGAGGGGCGACTTTTCCGTCCCACGTCAAACTGAAGGTGCCCAAGGGCAAAAAAGCTGAGTACCTCATAATCAACGGGGTTGAATGTGAACCATACCTGACGGCCGACCACCGCCTGATGCTTGAGAAATGTGATGAAATGATCGTGGGCATCCGGCTGCAGATGAAGGCCCTGGGGGTTTCACGGGCCATCATCGGGATTGAGAGCAACAAGCCGGACGCTATCGAGAAGGTGCGCCGGACCCTCGGCGGGGATTCAGCCATACAGGTGATTCCCCTGAAAGTGAAATACCCCCAGGGTGCCGAGAAACAACTCATCAAGGCGGTCATCAACAGGGAGGTGCCCTCGGGCCGGCTTCCCATAGAGGTGGGCTGTGTGGTGCATAATGTGGGTACCGCGTATGCCGTCTATGAGGCCGTGCAAAAAAATAAGCCGCTCATTGAACGGGTGGTGACCGTGGTGGGGCGGTCGCTCAGCAAGCCGTCCAATTTCCTGGTGCGGCTGGGGACCCCCGTGTCGGCCCTGATCGAGGCGGCTGGCGGCTTGCCCGGGGATACCGGGAAGATCATCAACGGCGGACCCATGATGGGCAAGGCCCTGAATGATCCCGGAACACCCGTCACCAAAGGGACAAGTGGTCTTCTGGTATTTACCGGGGCGGAAGCCGGGCGCAAGCCGGTGCAACATTGCATCCGCTGTGCCCGTTGCCTCAACGCCTGTCCCATGGGACTGGAACCTTATCTTCTGGCGCAGCTGGCCGACAAGCAAAGGGACGAAGATTGCGAGCAGGAGCGTATCATGGACTGCATGGAATGCGGTTCCTGCCAGTTCATCTGTCCCTCCGGACGACCCCTGCTGGACCAGATCCGGGTCGGCAAATCGCGTACCGGAAAAATGATTAGGGAAAGGGCCTCTTAAATTGATAAAAATGCAACCCATGAATTTACTAACCGTTTCGGGATCCCCCCATGTCCACACCGGGGAGTCTGTGAGCAAGATCATGTACGGGGTCATCTTTTCCCTGGTGCCCGCCATGCTGGTGTCCTTCTACTTTTTCGGACTGGCGGCCATTCTGGTGACCCTGACAGCGGTTGTGGCCTGCCTGGCCTTTGAGTACCTAATTCAGCGATACCTGATCCGGGGACCCCTGACCATCGGGGATGGGTCGGCGGTGGTGACGGGCGTCCTGCTAGCCTTCAATGTGCCCTCCAGCCTGCCGCTGTGGATGGTGGTCATCGGATCGGCCGTGGCCATCGGGATGGCCAAGATGACTTTCGGTGGATTGGGTAAGAACCCTTTCAATCCGGCCCTGGTCGGGCGGGTATTCCTGATGATCTCTTTCCCTGTGGAAATGACCTCCTGGCCCAAACCCACCGCGTTTTCGACCAGCCTGACCGACGTGGTGACGGGCCCCACCCCGCTGGACATCCTCAAAGGGGGACTGGCACGCGGAGAGCAGGTGCCGGAGATCATGGCCCGGGTGCCCGACTACGTCCAACTCCTGATGGGCAATATGGGCGGTTCCATCGGGGAAATTTCCGCCATCGCCCTGCTTCTTGGGGGGCTTTACATGCTTTTCCGCCGGATCATCACCTGGCACATCCCCGTGGCCTATCTGGGGTCCGTCATCGTGTTCTCGGGCATTTTCTGGCTGATCGATCCGACGCATTATGTGGACCCGGCATTTCACCTGGTGACGGGCGGGCTGATGCTCGGTGCCTTGTATATGGCCACCGATATGGTGACCAGCCCGATGTCCGCCCGGGGCATGATCGTCTTTGGTGTCGGATGCGGGGTGCTGACCATGGTGATCCGCCTGTTCGGGGCCTACCCCGAGGGGGTGTCATTCGCGATTTTGATCATGAATGCGTTTGTGCCGCTGATCAACCGCGGTTTCAAACCCAAGCGTTTTGGAGAGGAGGTGAACAATGGCTAAAAGAGAATCCACGTTCCTGAACATGGTCCTGACCCTGCTCATCGTCACGGCGGTGGCCTCATTTACCCTGGCCAGCGTGTACAACCTGACCAAGGAGCCCATCCTCAGGGCCCGGGAAGAAACCCGTCAGGCTGCCATCCGCCTGGTGGTGCCCGAATTTGACGAATTGGTCATGCGCCGTTTCATGCCGCCCACCGGCAGCGATTCCCTTGAGTTCAACCTGGTTTACAGGGGTGATGAACTGGTCGGGGTGGCCGTATCGACCTATACCGGCATGGGTTACAGTGGGAGGATCCGCGCCATGGTCGGTCTGGATCCCGAAGGCCGGATCATCGACGTGGTTCACCTGGAGCATGCCGAGACCCCGGGCCTGGGCGACAAGATAGACAAATCCAGGTCAGACTGGAGCGATCAGTTCCGGGACTTTGATCCCGGTGCCCGCGACCTCAGGGTGGTGTCCGATGGGGGAGAGGTGGATGCCATCACTGCAGCCACCATCACCTCCAGGGCCTATTGCGATGCCCTCAGCCGGGCTTACCAGACCTTCATTGCGAATAAAGAGTCCATCATCAACAGAGAGGGAAAGTGATATGAGTCAATGGAAAAATTTTTCAAAAGGATTTATCCGGGAGAACCCCGTATTCATTCTGCTGCTGGGCCTGTGCCCCGCTCTGGGGGTCACCTCTTCGGCCGTTAACGGTCTGGGCATGGGACTGGCCACCACGTTTGTCCTGGTGATGTCCAATATCGTGGTCAGCCTGATCAAGGACCTGATTCCCGCCAAGGTGCGGATTCCCTCTTTCATTGTGGTCATTGCTTCCTTTGTGACGATCGTGCACCTGGTCATGGAAGCCTATGTGCCTGCCCTCTTCGAGGCCCTCGGCCTGTTCATCCCCCTGATCGTCGTGAACTGCCTGGTCATGGGCCGTGCCGAGGCCTTTGCCAGCAAGAAGGACACGGGCAGCGCCATCATTGACGGTCTGGGCATGGGACTGGGATTTGCCCTGGCCCTGACGGTGCTGGGGGGCGTACGGGAGGTCCTGGGTTCGGGCTCCCTTTTCGGATTCCCGTTCATCGAGGGCGACGGCATGCTCGTGTTTGTCCTGGCACCCGGTGCCTTTATCGCCATGGGCTATTTGATTCCCCTGAATAATATGCTGAAGAAAAAAACCGAATAAAACCCCCGGACCATGGAATACATTCTCATCATCATCGGAGCGGTCTTTGTCAACAACATCGTGTTGGCCCAGTTCCTGGGGATATGCCCCTACATGGGGGTCTCCTCCAGGGTGTCCACCTCCATCGGGATGTCCGGTGCCGTCATGTTCGTCATGACCCTGGCAACCATTGTCACCTTTTTGATTTACAACTACATCCTGGTGCCTTTCAACATCACCTTCCTGCAGACCATCTCCTACATCCTGGTAATCTCTTCCCTGGTACAGATGGTGGAAATCATCCTCAAGAAGGTCAGCCCGGCGCTGTTTCAGGCCCTGGGGATCTTTCTTCCCCTGATCACCACGAATTGTGCCATCCTGGGGGTTACCCTGCTGGCTGTGCGGGAAGATTATGGCTTCAGCCTGATGGAAGGCATCGTGTTCGCCATTGCCAATGCCCTTGGTTTTGCGCTGACCATCATTCTTTTTGCCGGCATCCGTGAACATCTGGACCTGATGGACGTTCCTAAAGGGATGAGGGGTGCTCCCGCGGCCCTGGTGGTTGCCGGCATCCTCGCCCTGGCCTTCATGGGATTCGCCGGGCTTGTATAGGCTGGATGTTGGCTCTTGGCTAATTAGCCTTTGGCCAACAACCAACAGCCAACAACCAACAACCAACCCCCGTGCCCCTAGACACCATCATAGAACTCGACAACGTATCCATCTTTCAGAAAGACATCCTGGTCCTTTCCGGGGTGAGCCTGCACATGGAAAGGGGGGAGTTCTGTTACCTTATCGGACGGACAGGGACCGGGAAGAGCAGCCTGATGAAGGTGCTGTATGCCGACCTGCCCATGGTCGATGGATCCGGGCAGGTGGCCGGTTACCAGTTAAAGGGCATCAGGGAAAACCAGATCCCCTTTCTCCGCCGGAAAATCGGGATCGTATTCCAGGACTTCCAGTTGCTGACCGACCGCAGTGTGAAGGACAACCTGTTGTTCGTGATGAAGGCCACCGGCTGGCGTGACGGGATCGCCATGGAGGAACGCATGAACGAGGTGCTGGAAAAGGTCGGGCTGCAAACCAAAGGGTTCAAAATGCCGCACCAGCTCTCTGGCGGGGAGCAGCAGCGGGTGGTGGTGGCACGGGCCCTGGTCAATGACCCGGACATCATCCTGGCCGATGAGCCAACGGGCAACCTGGATCCTGAAACCAGTGAAGGCATTATGGAATTGCTGGTCGACATCAGCAAGGCCGGCCGGGCCGTCCTGATGGCCACCCATGACTACAGCCTTTTCCAGAAGTTCCCCGCCCGGATTTTCCGGTGTGAGGCCGGCAGGGTCATTGAAGAGCCTGCGGATAAAACCTCCTGACCCGTGCCCCGGCCTTCCAACGGGCCGTTTTTCATCTTTCCAGAAACCGCCCGTAAATAGTACGTACCACGTCCTCCTCCCGCTCCCAGCAGAGCACCTTGGCTGCCTCCAGGCAATTGTGCCTGTAGCGCTGCAACTTGTCCTGGTCATCCAGCATTTCCTTAAGAGCGAGGGCGATGGCTGCAGGGGCCACTTCCTCCACCACCCGGCCCACCCCGTAATCGGTTACCGTCCGGGCCACTTCGGGCAGATTGCTGGCGAGGACCGGTACCCCGGCCATGATGTAGTCAAAGACCTTGTTCGGGAGGCTGTAGCGGTAGTTGATGCTCCTGTCCTTATCGAGCGACACCCCGATGTCTGCCAGGGCGGTGTGTTCCATCATCTGTTCGTAAGGCATGCGCGGGAAAAAGCGCAGCTTCTCGCCGAGTCCCCCCTTCGCCGCCAGGGACTTGAGGCCATCCAGGGCATTGCCGTCCCCGATGATCCAAAGCTGTGTCCGCTCCAGCCCGAATTGTGGCTGCATGGCCAGGATCAGCTCCTCTCCTCCGCGTTCCACGTTGATGCCGGCACCCTGCAGGATGATGATCCGGGTTTGTTCCCCCACCCCCAATCCGGCACGCGTCACGATGCCCCCGGAGGTGAAACGGGGGGGGAGGTTCCTGACCACATGCAGGGGCCTGCCGTATTCCTCTTCGTAAAGGCGGGCGATGGACCTGTTGACGGTAATGATGGTGTTTTGCCGCGGGAACAGCCGGTTCTCGAAAAACTTCCAGACCCTGTACACCCGGGGCCGGTCCATGACTTCCGGGGTGCCGGTAAAGTATTCGTGGGTATCGTAAACCAGCTCCTTTCGTCGGATGCGGCTGGCCAGGTGGGCCGCAGGCAGGGTGTCCAGATCGTTCGCCACAAGCAG
>Ga0334898_1000729_pt1 | contig 46814 bp, 34 predicted proteins | sample GraSluR3_MG_10_FD_207228 | JGI IMG/M metagenome (GOLD analysis project Ga0334898, IMG submission 207228) | Sludge microbial communities from methane-producing bioreactor in Wageningen University, Netherlands - Granular Sludge_3_08-R3 | ecosystem: Engineered > Bioreactor > Anaerobic >... | reverse complement strand
AGCCCCGCAGGGCCTCCGCCGATGACGAGTATTTCCGTGCTTTTCATGGTTTTTCCTCCCCTTAGCCTTCCGCCGCCACGACGCCTTTGCCCGTTTGGGTTTCCACCCGCATTCCCTCTTCAAGGGGAGTTACGCAGGTTCGTACGTTGGGCACTCCGTTTACCGTCATGAAGCAGGAGGAGCATTTTCCGATGGCGCAGAAGAAGCCCCGGGGACGTTTCATTTCCGGGGTGATCCGGTAGGTTCGAACTCCGTTGGCGTGAAGCGCCGCGGCGATGGGTTCCCCCGCAAATCCCTCCATCTTCCTGCCGTCGAAGCTGAAGGTTATCTTCTTCTTGTTTTCATGATGAAAGTCCAGTATGGGATGATTCTCAATGAGTTTCACAGACAGCCCTCCTTGACAAATACTTGTCAGAGAAATAATCACCAACACACACCCGCTCCCAACGGAATTCCACCTCCCCTTCCGGGAGCCTCTCTTTTGAAATCAGATAAAATCACGCAAAATATGCGCAGAGAACACAAAATATGGAATCATATATATCACCAACGTCTCCGAATTGCAAGGAAAAGAAAAATAGTAAATTTTTTTACAACTATAATCACACTCAAAAACCATAAAAAGCCCCGGAGATACAAAAAAAAACCCCTCCGGCAAACCGGAGGGGGGTGACTATAGAAATCTTTGGTACGAGATAGAACGCCGCAGGTTCTCGATATCTACCAGGTGATTCGAAGATACGAAGCCTCTATGGAACGAGGGTTTTGAGGTTCTTTCCGGCGAGCCAGGGCAAGAAGCTTTAGTCCCTGAACATGCGTCTTTGCTGGGATGACGGGCATTTCCGGAAAAACGGGCATATCCGCACAGGAGGCATCTATTCCGCAGAGCACCGAAGAGTGCCGGGAGAGTTCCCGCCCTCTTTCCACCACTTGGGAAAGAGAGAGAAAAACCTCCTCCTCCAGGGGATGAAAGGCATCATTCTCCTGCATATAGGCGCCATAGAAAAACGCCCCCCGCTTGGCGGGAAGAAGAGATATCACGGGAATTCCTTCCACCGCCACGCCAAAAGCGAGAACCTCCAGCGAAGAAAGCGGTATCACCGGAATTTTCAGAGAGAAGGCGAGGGAGAGGACATAGGCCATGCCCACCCGAATTCCCGAAAAGAACCCCGGGCCCCGGGTAACCGCAAGAGCCGAAAGATCCCGAGGTTCGGCTCCCCATAGGCGGAGCATTTCCGAAACCATGCGGGGAAGCTCCTGGGACTGCCTCCGCCCCAGGAGAAGATTGGTTTCTCCCAGATTCTCCTCCGCCGAGGCAAGTCCTATGCTCGTCATGGCCCCGGAACAGTCGATTCCAAGGATCAGGTTTTTCATATACCAAGAACCTCCTCCGAAACATGCGGAACATACAAACCGTTTTATTTTTTCCTGGTGAGAGCTATCAAAAGAGCCGCCCCGCCGAGAAGGGCCGCCATCACCGAGAGAGCGGGATAGAGATCCAGCTGGGGATAGCGGATTTTTAACATCCCCATCACTCCGAAGGCAGCCAGAAAAGAGACGAAGGTGTAACGTAATCCCTTTATTCTGGCCTTATCAGTCCGTTCTTCTTCTTTCTCCCAGTCGATTCGCCTTCGTTTCATGGCATGCATCCCCTTTCATGGGGCAAGTTTTTTCGATTTTTCCGTGGTTCATCCTCTTTCACAGAAACCTTCCCCGGTGGCACAGAGCACTTTGGATGCCCGGGGATTCACGGTTACCGATACCAGGGATCCCTCGGAATAGATCTTCTTGGCTCCGGGATCGTCGATCTGCACCAGAATTTCCGAGCCCTCGGAGGTTCGCACGAAGGTTTCCATGCTGTGCCCCAGATAGATGTTGGTGGTGACCACCCCATCGAGAATTCCTTCTCCGGGCTCCAGGATCTCCATGGATTCCGGGCGACACATGAGAAGACACGGATCTCCGGAGTCCAGTTTCTCGGAAAAGCGGGGAATACGGAAGGATTTTCCCCGAACCTCCACGGCACATCCTTCAGAGTCTTTACCGCGAACTTCTCCGTCGAAAAAGGCCGCCTTTCCCACGAACCCCGCCACGAAGGGTGATACGGGATCCTGATAGATATCAAAGGGTGTGCCGGACTGCACGATGCGCCCCTGATGCATCACCACGATGCGATCCGAGAGGCTCATGGCCTCCACCCTGTCGTGGGTGACGTAGACTGCTGTGATGCCGAGATTTTTTTGAATTTTCCGGATTTCCACCCGCATCTGCTCCCGGAGCAAGGCGTCCAGGTTGGAGAGGGGTTCGTCCAAAAGGAGCACCCCGGGTTCCACGATGAGGGACCGGGCCAAAGCCACCCGTTGCTGCTGACCCCCGGAAAGCCTCCCCGGAGCGCGGTCTGCCAGATTTTCAAGCCCCACCAGCGTGAGGGATTCCGTTACCCTGCGGCGGATCTCCTCGGCGGAGCACTTGCGAAGTTTAAGTCCGTAGGCCACGTTTTCGAAGACGCTCATGTGAGGAAAGAGGCCGTAGCTCTGGAAGACCATGGCGGTATCCCGCTTGTTGGGAGGCAGGGCGGTGACATCCTCGGAGCCGATGCGGATAATGCCCCGGGTAGGAGTTTCGAATCCTCCGATCATGCGGAGGGTGGTGGTTTTGCCGCATCCCGAGGGACCGAGAAGGGTTACGAGTTCTCCAGGCTGCACGGAAAGATTGGAATCCTCCACCGCCACCACGACTTTTCCCGTGGAAGCCTCGGAAAAAGTCTTGGTGACTCCTTCGAGCTGCACCGGCTTTGACGTGAGTTTCATACGCTTCTCTTCCTTTCTTTAATTCCTGAATCCCGTACGCATCCCCGCATCAGAAGGAGATGGTCTTTTCAAGATATTTGTTCTGCCTCAGGAGAAGCCGCATAATTCCGAAGGCAGTAAAGACGATGAGGATGAGGGTGGTGGCCAGAACGCTCGCCAGGCCGAACCGGAGGTTTTCGGAGAAGTTGTAGATGAGCACCGTAAGGTGGTACCACTTGGCGGAGATGAGGAAGATCACCGCGCTTACGGCGGTCATGGAACGCACGAAGGTGTAGGAGAGGCTGGAGATAAAGGCCGGCCGGATGAGGGGCAGCACGATGGTTCGGAATACCGTGGGGGTATCCGCTCCCAGATCCTGGGCGGCCTCTTCGATGGCTCCGTCGATCTGCCGCAGGGATGCCACTCCCCCCTCCACGCCCACGGGAAGCTCCCGGACCACGTAGTTTATGATGATAATGAGCCCCGTGCCCACGAGAAGAAGGGGAGCCTGGTTGAAGGCCAGAATGTAGCTGATCCCCACCAGGGTTCCCGGAAGGGCGAAGGGGGTCATGATAAGCGCCTCGAGAAAACGTTTCGCGGGAAAGCGCTTCCGCACCAGCAGAAGGGCTGCCACCATGCTGAGAATTCCTGCCACGGGGGTGGCGGCTCCCGCCAGGGTCAGGGTATCCAGCAAGGCATCCTTCCCCCGGGTAAAGGCCTCTACGATATTTTCCAGGCTGAAGCTGTAGTCGATGCCCCAGTTTTTGACGAAACATCCCGCCACGATGGTGCCGTAGAGAACGAAGAGAAAGGCCACCACCAGGATCATGGAACCCACGAGGATTCGCTTGACTCCGGGAGTGACGAGCTCCGTCACCCGGGCGGAGGGCTTGCCCGTCACGGTAACCACGGATTTGCGGCTTACCCAGAAGCGCTGTACGAAAAAGGCGGTGAGGGTAGGCAAAAGGAGCAGGATGGAGAGAGCCGCTCCGTTGCCGAGGCGGTTCATTCCGGTAACCTCCATGTAGGCTTCCACCGAAAGCACCCGATAACTTCCCGAAAGAATGAGGGGGTTCGCGAAATCCGCCAGAGAGTTGGTGAAAACCAGAAGCCATGCGCTAAGGATGCCCGGAAGGGCAAGGGGAAACGTTATGGTGCGGAAGGTGGTCCATCGGGAGGCGGAGAGATCCAGCGCCGCGTCCTCGAAGGTGGAATCGATGGCCTGGAGCACCCCCGAAAGGGTGAGAAAGGCGATGGGAAACATCCCCATGGTCTGTACCAGCACAAGTCCTCCGAGGCCGTAAATGCTGAATCCCGAGAGCCCGAGAAGCTGTTTCGTAATGAGTCCGTTGTTTCCGAAGAGCAAAATCACCGAGAGGGTAAGAGAGAAGGGAGGCGAAATGATGGGAAGCGTTCCCATGGCTCCGAAAAACCGTCGGCAGGGAACCCGGGTACGGGTAAGGACAAAGGCGAAGAGAAATCCCACCAAAGTGGATGCCGTGGCGGTACATCCCCCCAGAAGGAGGCTCCCCCGGAAGGCCTCGCCATACTGCCGGGAGGAGAAGATGGATCTCCAAATCTCCAGGGAGTAGGTGCCGTCATGCAGAAAGGTCAGGCGAAGAGCCTGAAAAAGAGGATACGCCACGAAAACTCCCACCATGGCGAAAAGTCCGAGAATGGCAAACCCCGTAACGGGATCCCGACTCCAGAGAACTATCCCGAAGATGGCCGCAAAGAGAAGAAACGCCCCCAGGGCAAAGGTGTTCAGGAGATCGAGAAAGCTCCTCTCCCCTTCTCTGGGAAAGGCGAAAAGAGCTACCCCCTCCACCCATCCTTCCTCTCCGTAGAGAGGAGCGAAAAGAAGATACTCCGAAACTCCTTCCTGCCAGGAGAGGGGCTGCGAGGTCTGGTAGATCTCCTCGTAAGAGGCGCTTTCGAAGGCTTTCGCAAAAAGGGGAGTATTTTCGTTTTCCTTCACGTAGGCGAGAAAGGCCGCATCGGAGCCGCTGTAAACATGGTCTTCGTCAATTCCCGGAAGCCCCTGGATACGGGCAAGGCGAACTCCTCCCGGAAGGGATGCTTCGAAGGCCCCCGCTCCTCCGGAAAGGGTCATTCCGGCTATTTCTCTCCGTTGATCCCGGGAATAATTCAGAAATGTGGCGGCAAGGTTTCGGTAAATCCAGAAGTCTACTGCGGCAAAGAGGAAAAGAACTCCTCCAAAGATGAGAAGGCGTTTTTGGATTTTCACACCCCACGGCTCCCTTCAACATTTTTCCATGCGTATGATTCATTGTACCATGGGGTATACAAAAAAACCCGAAAAACCCTTTGGGAAAAAGGGTTTTTCGGGGCTGATTACGGATATCTCCGAACGAAAAAATATCTCCGGAGCCGCTACTCCTGAATTTTTCCGGAGCCGGGGACTTCGTCATTCCAACGGCCCACGAGGCGCTCCTTATTGGCCGCATCCCATTCGTCGTTCTGATCCACCAGGTTCATGGTTTTGATGCTGAATCCCGTATCGGGCTCGTCCGCCTCGCTGGAAAGGGGAATCACGTACCACTGGGCGATGATGCTCTGGGCCTTCTTGCCGAGAACCCAGTCGTAGAGCTTCTTGCCTTCCACCGGCTCGGGGCCGTTGGCGATGAGGGACATGGAGGCGGTTTCAAATCCCGTTCCATCCGAGGGAACCGCGATTTCCACGGGGGCTCCGCCTTCCCGCAGCTTGATGAGATCGTGGAGATACCCGATAGCCACGGGGTTCTCACCAATGGCGCAGCTCTTTCCGGGGGCGGAGCCGGACCGGGTGTACTGGTCGATATTGCGATCGAGCTTCTTGAGATACGCGAAGGCCTGTTCTTCGTCCCCTCCGTATATGCGGATAAGGGTGGTCAGCACGTTATAGGCGGTGCCGGAAGTACCGGGGTTGGCCATGCGAATCTTTCCCTGGTACTCATCCTTGAGGAGATCCGCCCAGCTGGTGGGCATGGAAAGCCCCAGCTCTTCCGCACGTTTGGTATTCATGCCGAAGGCGATGGGCCCCACGTAGAGACCCACCCAATACTTTTCCGCATCCCGGTATTTTTCGGGAACTCCTGCGGCGGCCCGGGAGTTGTAGGGAGCGAGAAGCCCCTTGTTCTTTGCTCCGATGTGCAGGGTACCCACGCCCCCCACCCAGACCGAAGCCTGGGGATTGGCCTTCTCCGCCTCGATTCTCGCAAGAGCCTCGCCGCTGGAAAGGCGGACCCACTGAACACGGACTCCGGTTTCTTCCGTATAGGCATCGAAGAGGGCCTTCGCCAGGGGCTCTTCCATGGTGGTATAGGCCTTCACCAAATCTTCTCCAAAGGCGGGCAGAGCTACCAGAGCACAGAGACAGCAGAGCAGTATACAGATTTTTTTCTTCAAGGGTTCTCTCCTCCTTACACGTTTCATAGTACGCCACAGACCATAACCGCTTCTACATTATAGGGCAGATTTTTTCTGCTGCCTAGCGGGGAGTTCCAAAGCCAGAGAGGCTTTCAAAGAACATCTGAAGCCTGAAAACTTGGAACGCACAAAACCCCGGGATACCGCATCTCTTTCAAAACACCGAATCTGTTCATACTCGATCAGGGAAAAGAACAGACCTCTTTCAGTTTTTGCAAAACCCGGGTTCCCCGAAGAACCTCATTTTCTCCGGCAAAATCCAGGGCCTTCCGGCCTTCGTTATTTTGTATCTTCGGGTCTGCCCCAGCCTCCAGGAGCATTTCGAGAATTTCGGGATTCTCGTTGGATCCGGCGGCACTCATGAGGGGCGTGGTTCCCAGGGCATCCCTGGCATTGACGTCTCCCCCGGCTTTCAGAAGCACCTTCAAAATCTGGGGATTCCCATTGAGCGCGGCAGCGCACATGAGGGGTGTCGAGCCTTCTTCGTCCCGCTCATGCACATCTCCTCCAGCCTCCAGAAGAAGGCACACCACTTCGGGATTCCGGGCAAACGCCCCGGCGTTCATAAGAAGAGTCCATCCTTCCTTATCCCTGACTCTCACATCTCCCCGAGCCTTCAGAAGTTCGGCTATTACCTGGGGATTATCATTCTGCCTCGCTGCATGCATGAGCGGCGAAGCTCCTTCTTCGTCTCTGGCGTTTACCTGGGCTCCCGCATTCACGAGTATCCGCACAATCCCTGGATCCGGGTTCTGCCCCGCCGCATACATAAGGGGAGATCGTCCCTCACGATCTCTTGCGTCAATCCGGGCTCCCCGCCCCAAAGCCTCCTGCACTTCCATGCCGTCTCCCTCGGCACAGATATCGAAAAAACTTCGTTTTTTCAAACCCAGAGACACCAATTTTTTGAACATACTCTCCTCCCCCGTCCATTTACAATGTATGTTTCGCTTCGAAAAGCTTTACGGCACTCCCCGGATCCGCCTCAAAAGTATCCAGTGAGGGGATCGAAAAAGAACGTCCTCCTCCTTCCCGGGAATGTGAAAAAAGGGGAACAGCATAAATTCTGCAGAAGGATCTTCGTATACCGAGACGAATCGTACCGTATCTCCCGCAAGAAATTCCACCATGGGAGCTCGTCCCTCCAGTCCCACGGAGGCTCCCGCCAACTCGTTCCGGAGAAAGGTGCCTATCTCCTTCTCTTCGGGATACAGGTACGATACGGCGTTTTCCCCGGTCAGAGCATTTTTCCAGAAAGCCAGGTTTTCCGAATTCCGGGGGAGCTCCCACCAGGTTCCCACGCAGAGCAGGCCCAAAAGAAGCCCCAGGGAGAGGTGGTTTCTAAGAGGATGAAGAACGGATCCCAGAAAAACGAGGAGAATACCCAGGGAAAGAAGGATCATGCGAAGCCGGGGTTCTTCCCAGGGGAGAAGGATCCACATCACCCCAAGGCCTAGAAAGGCGAGAAAGAAGAAGCGAAAGGATATGACACATCCCGCTCGATCCTTGCCGCAGGAAATGGAGAAAAGGAGCAGCAGCGCGGTAAGGAGAAGAAGAAATCCCGAAATCGGAAAGGACGCCCCTTCCGCAAGAGGAAAAGAAGGAGACGGAAAGAGAGGTTCTCCCTTCCGATAAACCCAGTGAAGAAACCACCATCCCCCTCCAAGCAGGAGAAAAGGGGTAAAGAGCACTATATACTCCGCCAGAAATCCATGCTCCTCTACCTCTACGAGAAGACGGTTCACCAGAAAGACCCCGAGAAGCACGTAGAACCCCCAGGAGGCCGCAAGGGGAAGGAATCCCAGGGCAACTCCCGCACTGAAAAGCGGATAGGTCCGTCCCGTTTGAAGATGCACGAGCATATCCGTGGTAGCCACGCAGAGCAGCGCCAAGCCTAAAGCCCCTCCGGGATCTGCGGTGAGAAGAAAGAGAAACGGCACCGAAAGAAGAGCGAGAAAAAGATAGAGGAGCGAACATCTGGGATGCGGCGAGAGTTTCAGCGGATAGAGCAGAGATGCTCCCAGGAGGGTTCCTGCCAGAGCACAGACGAAGGGCCAGAGAAGGCGAAAAGAACGGAATGGAGCCATCCATGCCAGCAGAGCCGGAAGGAGAGGCTTTGCAAGCATTCGATCCGCCGGAGAAGAAAGATCTTTATGAATTGCCATGGAAGAGATCTTCCCCGCTTCAGGCACAAAGAAGCGCTCTCCAAGATCCGCCGCCAAGAGAAAGAGAAGGGCTCCGGAGATCACGAAAAAGATCGCTTTGACGAGGAGGTTACTTTTTTTCGGCAAGTCCATGGACTGTTTTCTCCCAATAAAAGGGTTTGGTAAAAAGCTGCCAGAGCGCCTTGTAGGCCGCCACGGAATGAAGAATCCAATACAGGGGATTGAGCAGAGAATAGAAAGTAAGATGAAAGAGCTTCCGGCGAAAGACCGCAAGCATGTTGAGATAGATTCCCATGGCATTCCCCACCACGAGGTTCAAGGTGGATATTACGAGAATCCAGAGAGGGACAAAGGATTCCATCCAAGGGGGGCGGAAGAGGATCCAGAAGATGAAGAGTCCCCACAGAAGCGGGTTGATGAGAAAGGTAAGAAAGGTTCCCCCGATGAGAAGCTGCACTCCCATAAAGGGAAGGAATCCGATGGTTTTAAAGAGCCTCACGGGATTGCGCATATGCACGAGATAGGTCTGCATATATCCTTTGATCCACCGGGAGCGCTGGCGTATCCAGTTGCCCAGTCGGCTATTGGCCTCTTCGAAGGTAGTGGAATTGATGGTGGCCACCCACATGCGGTGGGCGCTTGCCCGAATGCCAAGATCTGCATCTTCCGTAACGTTGAATGGATCCCAACCTCCGAGAAGACGCAGCATCTCCGTGCGAAAGTGGTTGGAGGTTCCCCCCAGGGGAATGGGCATTCCCAAGGCTTCTATGCCGGGAAGCATGTAATCGAACCAGTAGGAATACTCCAGGGTAAACATCCGGGTCAGCAGATTTTGGGTGGAGTTGAAGTAGTTCAGCGCCGCCTGGACGCAGATCATGTTCTCCGGACCCTTCCGGAAGGCCACGATAACCTTGCGAAGCTGATCTTTTTCGGGGACATCCTCGGCATCGTAGATGGTGAGATACTCTCCCCGGGCGAAGAGCAGACCGTAATTGCAGGCCTTGGGCTTGGTTTTAGGCACCGAGTAGGGAACCCGGATGATTTCAAAATTCGCGGGAGGCCGGAGAGACCGGACCGCATCATAGGTTTCGAGATCTTCCTCTTCGAGGAGAATTTTGACGTCCAGTTTTTCCAGGGGATAATCCATGGCCATAATACTGGGAATAAGGTGCCGCACCACTTCGGGCTCCCGGTACATGGGAAGCAGAAGGGTATAGACGGGAAGATCCTTTTCTTCCAGACCCGCCGCCTCTTCGGGACGTACCTGCTCGAAAATCTCCGTCCGGGCTCCGAGCACCGAAGCGAGAAGTTTGAAGGCCAGGGAGATCACGTAAAAAACATTGATTACAAGGAAAAGGGCCACCAGGGTTTCCCGACACCGGAAGAGAAGCCCCAGCAAAAAGAGGGAAAGTATTCCATAAAGCAAAAAAAGCTGCCCGTTGGTAAAGGTTTCCATGGCGGATTCCTGGGGATTGCGATAAAAAAGGCCCAGGGTACTCTCTCGGGTATAGGAATCCCGAAAAACCCTGGTGAGGGCGATCTGCATCTCCCGCTCGCTGCAAACGAAAAGCACGAGCTCCCGGTCCATTTTCCGGGAAAGCTCCTCCAAAGGTTCCCTTTCATTGGGATTAGGGGTTACTACCCGCAGTTTCTCTCCTTCCATCCCCAGGGGAAGGAGAGCATGCTTTCGAAAGAACTCCTCCCCCATAACATCCAGAAGCCGGCGCAGCACCTCCTGGTCCGGCAGTTCTTCCATCATGTTTTTGTAGGGAAGATCAAACTGAAGGGATATAGCCCGGGCGATATCCAGGGGAGTCACTTTTCCCAGGGCAATGAGAATGTCTCCCAGGGCGGAGGTGGTTTTTTCCTGAATGCCGAGGGCCCTTTCAAGGGTTTCCGAATCGATAATACCTTGCTGTATGAGAATGCTGCCGAGAAGCATAGGAAATCACCTCCCGATCCGGGTGCTGAAGACAAGCTCCAGGTTCGAGCCATCCCCGGTGTTTTTTCCCGAAAGATCCCAGGTATTCCGAAGCATGATCTCCGTGGTAGGAGAAAGAGAATAGACCATGCCCACACCGGCCTTGAGAAGGGAAAAACCGTTACGCCCCGGAGCGGTACTTATGGAAAAGCTCTCGATAGCGCTCAGGGTGGCCTGAAATCCCCAGGTGGCAGAAAAAGGATGAAACCAGGTTCCATCAAACCGAAACTGATCCACCTCGTTACCTTCCAAGAAGTGGCGAAGGCCTCCTTCGAGGCTCACGTATCCGTACCGCCCCTTTTCTTCGTAGGACCGCCCCCAGAGATATCGCACATCAAGGTAGGTATTTGCATCTCCCAACCGAAAGGGTTTATCCGTGGCATATCCCGAAGGAATTCCTAAAAGGAGCTGCCAGGAAGCGGTCTCGAAGCCCCGGGCCCATAAGCGCCGACGTATGCCGATCTCCACATCGTGAAAATCCTGCTCCGAAAGATCCGAGGGCTCCAGCTTCTCCGCCTTTTGCCAGGGAAGGGCGAAGAGAAGGGTGGTATTTTCCGTCAGGCCGTGTTCTACATAGAGCTTTATCTCCCGTTTACGGTAGGTTCCGTCCTCGCTTCTCCTCCGATCTCCGCCTTCGTCCCAAAACCAGTCGCTCCGGTACTCGGAGAAGGCCAGAGAGATGTAGGTCTCCCCCCGGGGCTGCACCCAGGCAGCGGCGAAGGCGGAAGATCCATCATCCTCGAAGAGGAAAAACATTGCCAGAGTCCAGAACCCACACAGGAGTGCACGTTTCCGGAAAGGCATCATTTTTTACGGCTCCTTCTCAGGAAAAGAGAGCCAAAGAAAAGGGTAATCAGCACCCAAAGACCCAAGAGAAAGGCCTCTCGATAACGATACCAGAGACGTTCCAGGAGAGGCTGAATCATGCCTCTTTCCACGGTGACGAAGGGTTCCCGGGTATCAAAGGTGCGCACATCCCGGGAAGAACGGAAGGCGAGAAGATTTCCCCGAAGATTTCCTGCATTTTCGGGGGAGGCGAAGAAGGCCGCCGCTTCCTGCATCATCCGGAAATTCTCCGAAGAGAGAAGGATCACGGGTTTCGACGAACTCCCGAGGAGGAAGAGAGCGAAATCTTCCTTCTGCTCATACGAATAGCGAAAGGTTCCCCGGGGCTGAGTTCTCAAAAGAAACCCTCCGTGCACATCCAGGGGGAGCAGATTTCGCAAATCTTCGGGGATAGCTCCGGGAGAAAGCAGCGCCACAATCCAGGAAGCATTCTTCAGGAATGCGGAAGCCTCATGGGTGGTCCGAATTTCGGGAAAGAGAAAAACTCCTTCGGGATAGTAGTTTGAAAGCCAGGAAAGCATCTCTGCAGCACTCTGGACCAGGGAAACCGAAAGAGCCTCATCAAGCAGAAAAAGCCCCTTCTGAAGAGCGAAAAGACCGAAAGAATTCCATGAAAGCTTCGAAAGAGGATAAGATCCGTGTCCCCGAAGGGTGGAGAAAGGCAGAAGGGCGGCCCGGTTCTTTGCACTCTGATAGCGGCACATACCTTCATCCAGGTGATAGGTAATCAAAAGACGGAGGCGGTTTTCCGTAGTGAGGGGAACTCCCGGGGGAAGAAGGATCTTCTTACGAAAACTTCCTCTCGAAAGAAGCTGCTCGCTCTCGATAAAAGAATTGTTCCAATATACATCCATCCGGGGAAGATGGATTCCCCCGGGAGGGACCGTGAAAGCCCCCTGGAGTTCAAAGGAAAGCGTTTCCGGCACTGAAGCAAGAAGCCCTGGAAATACGGGAATTTCCAGAAGAATCGAGTCGAATCCCTTTCCCTGGACAGGCTGAAGAAGATTCGTTCGAGGACTTTTCTCGGAAACCTCCATCCGCTCGGGAAGGATGGAATCCGAAGGAATGGCTCCGAAAACGGGAAGGCACGCAAGCCCCTGGACCATATCCTCGAGAGCCTCGGGGTCGTCATGGGCGGAAAAAACAAGCCCCTTTCGACCTGTCAAGGATATCCCCTTCTCCACGGAAAAATTCCGGGGAAGGCTCTTTTCTTCTCCCGCGAGAAGAATGAACGAAGAGGTATCCTCCTCCCGAAGTTCGGACACGAAGGAGATGGAAAGGCCCGGAACGGCTTTGCGCAAAAAAGCCCCGAGCCATATTGCGGCACGGGCTTCGTGGAGAGAAGGCTCTCGGGGAAGCACGATTCGAAGAGAACCGAAAAGGGTTTCGAAAAAATCCGACACCGTATGACGAGGAAGGCGCAAATCCTCGAAAGAAAGGGTCGAATCCCTGTGAACCGTAAAAAAGAGCTGCCCCGTAAAACGATCCTCACAAAGATCTTCCGTAATACTCATACGGGACTCCACTCGGGCATGAAGAAAAGAGTTCGGGGGCAAGTCCCGAGGAAAGGGAACCCGTACCCAAGGATCGCTCCAAAGATTTTCAGCGGTCCGGGTAAGCATGGGTCTATCATTAATGTAAAAAGTGAAAAGGCTCTTTTCGCGAATACTCTCCGAGGGAACAACGTGCCAAAGCATGTCACCGGAAATCACGTCCATCCGGGGCAGCGGAAAGAAAGCGGAAAAGCCTCCCTCGGGGCCCTCTATTCGAATTTCCGGAGAAAATCCGAGATCTTCAAGATTTCGAGAAAGCATTCCCTGGGCCCGAGCCTCCCAGGGCATGAGGAGAAATACCGCCAAAAGAAACGCCCATCCCAACCTGCTGCCACAGACTCTCGCCACATCTTCTCCTGGAGCCCATATATTTCTCGCCCTCTCAATACGCTCATCTCTCCAGAACATGGGATCACCCTTTCCACCATGAATTCTCCACACTCTCTCTCCAAACCGGTTCCGGCAAAAATTCCTGCTTGTCAGATCCTCCAAAATGCGGAAAAAGGGAGAGCACCTCTCCCCCGTCTCTCAAAGGACGCAGCCGGAAAAGCTCAACGCTCCGCATCTCAGCATGCCCCGGAAATTTCTCTCTTCTTTCGCCTCAAAAAGCACTACAACACCGCAAATGGAAACAGGCATCGATTCATTAGATTTTATACGATGCAAACACGAAGGACAAGAGTTTATCAGGTTTCATAAAACTCGGCTTCGTCGAAAAACAGGATTTTTCAAAGAGCCATTCCCGCCGACAAAAACAGCGAGAAACGATGACCGGCACGTTTCTGCGGCCCTGGCTTATCGAGGGCATCCGGTTCCGTGTTTCCTGAGCGCCGTGTCTCCTTTTCCGATCTCCTGGGGGAGCGTCTTGCCATTTTTCGAGGGCGATACGAGAGCCCTGGATTTCGAGCAACGACACAAGGCCCAGGCAGCATGAAGCGTGTCAAAGAAAAGTGTCCATTTTTGCTTGACCACTGGAATATGTTTTTCGCGGAAAAATCCACGAAAAGCCCCAAAATCGAGTAGGGTGAGGCGAGAGAGATCACTTCTCGCCTCACCCTACTCGATTTGCTAAATTAAAATAAGACTGCACTCTTTGTAATGAAAAGTTCTGAAGGAGGAACTCTCTGGGGGAAAGAGTTTCTTCTTTACAGGGCTTTTCCCGGATCTTGAGGGGACAGGGAGAAATTTCCCCTTCTCCTCAGAGAAAAGAGGAGCACCCCCACCGATACCAGCAGGGCGGTGCGGTCCGCCAGGGCGAAGAGAATCAGGAAACCCAGGGCGAGTGCTCCCGAAGCTATGCGGATTGCGGGATGTTCCAGGAGCCGTATCGCCGAAAGCACCACCAGCAGAGAGTTGAGGAGAAAGAGCCCGTTCGCGATGCCCACGAGGGCGGTAATATCGAGCACGGAAAAGTACGAGAGCCCTATCCACAAGCCGTGAACACAGCTCAGGGTCGTGGCGGCCCCCAGAGGAACTCCTTCAGGATTTTTCCGGGCGAGAAATTTCGGAAGTTCCCCCTTCTCCGCCATGGACGCTCCGAGACGGGCCACTCCTCCCACCACCATGATGTAGGTGCAGAGACAGAGGAGGATGCCGAAGGATCCCAGCAGAAGAGGAGCGATTTTCCCGAAGAGAGGAACGAGGAGATCCGTCATGGAGGGGAAGGCTTTTCCGTAAGAGAGTGTCCGGGGAAGGGCTCCGGCGATGGAAAGATAGATGGCGCAAATTCCTCCGAAGGCGATTCCCGTGGCGAGGGGTATGGTTTTTCCGGGGTTTTCGATTTCAAGGGTGTAGTTTCCCAGAATCTCCCAGCCGATAATGCTCCAGAAGAGAAGCACCAGGGTCTCTCCGAAAACCTTCGGAGCGGGGAGATTGAAGGCAATTTCTCTCCCCATCTCGGGGGAAAGAAGAACCGAGAGGCTGCCCCAGAGGAGTCCCGCTCCGATAAGGGTGGAACAGATAAGGGAGAGGGTTCCGGCGAAGGAAATCCGGCATCGAAGCAATACCGCGCAGAGACCCAGAAAAAGCAGGGCTCCCGGTATGTTACTCCCGAGAAAAGGAAAAATTTCCCACAAAAAATTTCCCGCAAGAAGCAGCACTGCGGGAGGACCAAAACAGATGGCCCCTACCAGAAGCCACCCACAGAGATTCCGATACTCCTCTCCGAAGGCGCTCCCCACCGCCAGCGTCAATCCCTCGGATCCCGGAAAGTGCAGAGCCAGGGTGGCGGAAACTCCCGCGAAGATTCCCATGAGAACCAGCGTGACCATCCATGCAAAAAACGAGGCACTTCCAGCCCTCTCCAAGGCGAGGGGGGGAAGGAGAATGACCCCCGATCCGAGCACGGGGCCGATAAGAAATCCCGCAAGGGTCCACAGGTTGAGCTTCTTCTTCATGATTAACCATCCTTTCCGATAGCGCCCCCACTATACAGAAGACTCTTTGATCGGTAAAATGGAAATAATGGATAGTCTCTATCGATATTTTCGATGCTGTGCTTTTGAAGCGCTTTAAACATGTGGGGGGGAAAGGAATGGAGACCAAGCTTCTTGCCACGTTTCACAAGATTGTGACCACCGGAGGATTTTCCAGAGCCGCTGTGGAACTCGGATATGCTCAGTCCACCATATCCGCTCAAATTCAAGCTCTGGAAGAATCCCTGGGAGGAGCGGTCTTTGAGAGGACTCGCAAAAAGGTGTTCCTTACCTCTCTGGGAAAGGAACTTCTCAACCTCTCGGAAGAGATGCTTTCCCTGGAAGAGCGGATCTACAGCCTTTCTTCCGGTTCTTCCCTCCCCGCGGGAGAGCTGAACATCGCGGCGGGAGAGAGCGTTCTGGTGGCACGCCTGGGAAATACCCTGGCCCGATTCCGCGAGGCCTATCCTCAGGTGACCCTGCGAATGCAAAACTCCTGCTGTCCCGTGATGATCGACTGGGTGCTTCGGGGGGAGAGGGATGTGGCGGTACTCATCATGCCTCCTCTCAATCATCCGGATCTGGAGACCCTGGTGCTTCACGAGGAGGAGATGGTTTTCATCGGCCCGCCGAAAAAGGATACGAACCTCCTCATGAAGGCCCTTCGTGGAGGAAAGTTTTCGGAATGCTTTATCCATACCGAACAGGGTTGCAGCTACCGGGTATTTCTGGAGCATTTCCTTCGAAGCCGGGGGGTGATTCCGGAAAGGACCATGGAACTCTGGAGCATGGAGGGCATCAAGAAATGCGTTCAAAGCGGACTGGGGATCTCCTTCGTGCCTCTGATGTACGTTCGGGATGCTCTCGAGGAGGGGGGCCTCACCAGGCTCGCGGCACCTCCTCTGCAAGAGACCTTCGTCATTCAGGGAATATGGCGGAAAAACGGCAGAATATCCCGGGCATCCCAAAAATTTCTTGCCCTTCTCGAGGAGGATGCCCGCTCCTGGCAATAATGCGTTTCTCCTTTTCGATGCTCCGTGCTACGGGACGTTTTCCGTTGCCGGGAATCCGGGCTCCCATGATTTTCCTCGCTTTCCTTCTCCAATCGTGAAGGGTATACCGGCTAATTTCGGTTTCCCTGGATAGTTCCAGTACCGAAGCGTTTTCCGGGGACATCATACGACGCACCAGGGGCTCTCGTATTTCTGGTCCGTACATTTTCATTACCGCACCTCCTCCTTTGCATTTGCAAAAACAGTTTCTGCTTAAAAAATCGTTTTACGGAATGTATATGTAGCGGCGTAGGAATAGGTATAGCCGTTTATTGTAAAGTTTCCCTGTTCCTCTACTTTTGCCTGGATCTTGGAGAGAAGTGTTATGGTAAGCAGGGAGCCTTCTGGGAAGGCGTAACGGTAACAATTAATCCCCACCTTGCTTACCGTGGCTTCTCCTTCATTGTTGATGCGAACCGAAGCGCTTTGCCCAGAGGGATTAACCGCCCGGCAAAGAATGCTGTAATCCACTAGCACTCTGGCGGAGGATGCGGTTTCCTCCAGAAGTGTGCCGTCAAGATATCCGCTTTCAAGAGATAGCGTATAGGTGCCGTCTGGTCCGCTAGCCCGGCCGCTGCCGCTTTCTACGTTCCATCGGCCCTGCAAATCCGAAAGAGCGTATTCCTCCACAGGCGCGGTTTCTCCACCGCCACCGCCGCACCCTCCAAAACCAAAAACGGCAAATCCTAGAAAAAGAACCAAAAGAGTCAACCCAAGAGAATCTTTCCATTTCCTACGCAGCATATCAAAGCCCCCTTTTGAAGTTTCTCGAAAGTTTGTAAGCCGTGAAAGGCTTACCTTCATCGCTTTCCAGTCACCCCCTTTTCTTCTCTAAGGTTTTGGAAGCGTATCATAGAGGTGCGACAAAATAGGGGGGGTGCTTTTTTTTGCCGCAAAGCAACAGCCATGTTTCCATATAAACATCAGCAAAAATCCATGCGTTTTCCATATTTTTTGTGGCATGGTTTCTCTTTTTCTTTCTCACTTCTTTTTCCCAAAATTTTTTTCATTTCACCGTGTCCCCAATACGTAATTTCCCCGACCCGTCCTTCGGGGGTTTTTACGGAGGAACTCTTTTGCCGGTAAGGGTATAGTATTGCCGGGGTTTAAGAATAACGCCCGCATCTTTTTTCCGCGGCGTCGCAGCAAGGGGCGTGTCTTGCAAAGAAGTGGGCAGATGTGGCTTTGGAGCATTCTTTTCTTGAGGAGGAATGGCGGATGCAGCAGCAGATAGCGGAACGGGTGCAGGAGCGGCAGGCCCTGATTACGGAGGTGCGCCGGGAGATTTCCCGGGTGATCGTGGGACAGCATGCCCTGGTGGACCGTCTTCTTATCGGTATTCTTTCCCGGGGGCATATTCTCCTGGAGGGGGTGCCGGGACTTGCGAAGACCACCGCCGTGAAGACTCTGGCGGCGACTATCCGGGCGTCTTTTCAGCGCATTCAGTTTACCCCGGATCTTCTTCCCGCGGATATTCTGGGAACCGAGGTGTACGAGCCCAAAACGGGAGAGTTCCGGGTACGCAAGGGGCCTATTTTCCATAACATTATCCTGGCGGACGAGGTGAACCGCGCTCCCTCGAAGGTGCAGTCCGCCCTGCTGGAGGCCATGCAGGAGAAGCAGGTTTCCCTGGGAGGAGAGACCTTTCCCCTGGAGGAGCCTTTTTTTGTCCTCGCCACCCAGAATCCCATCGAACAGGAGGGCACCTACCCTCTTCCCGAGGCCCAGGTGGATCGGTTCATGCTCAAGATCCAGGTGGGATACCCCTCGGCAGAGGAGGAGGCCGAGATAGTTTCCCGGCTGCACCGGGAGGAATATCTTCCCTCCCCCCGGGGAGTGCTGGAAAAAGAGGATCTCCGGGCTCTTCAGGATCTGGTGCGGCAGATTCACGTGGATCCCCGGGTGCTGGAGTATGTGGTAGCCCTGGTACAGGCATCCCGGAACCTGGAGAGCCGCCTTCCCGATTTGGCCCGATACGTGCAGTACGGCGCCTCCCCCCGGGGAAGCATCTATCTTGTTGCCGCTGCCAAGGCGGCGGCCTTTCTGGAGTGCCGAAGCTACGTCACTCCCCAGGATATCAAGAAGGTGGGAGAGGACGTGCTGCGGCACCGCATTCTTCTGAGTTACGAGGGAGAGGCGGAGCAGATTACCTCTTCCCAGATTATCCAGGCTCTTTTCGACGTGGTGGAGGTGCCCTAGATCATGGTGCTCCGGCATATTCCCCGGGAGGAGCTGGAAAAAATCCGGCGGATCCACGTCCGGAGCCGCATGGTGGTGGATACCCTTTTGGGTGGGGAGTACCGATCCGCCTTCCGGGGCCAGGGAATGGAGTTCGAGGAGGTGCGGGAGTATTCTCCGGGGGACGAGGTAAAGCATATCGACTGGAACGTCACCGCCCGGGGAGGGCGCCCCTACGTGAAGCTTTACCGGGAGGAACGGGAGCTTTCCCTGATGATGCTCCTGGATATGAGCGCCTCGGGGCTTTTCGGATCTGCCGGAACGGCGAAGCGCCAGAAGATTCTGGAGTGTGCCGGGGCCTTGGGATTCGCCGCCATTTCCGCCCGTGACCGGGTAGGGGCCCTGCTCTTCTCGGACCAGGTGGAACGCTATCTGCCCCCCCGCCGGGGAGCGAGTGCGGTGTGGAACCTTTTGCGTAACATCACCGCCTTCGAACCCTCCCGAAGGGGGACGGACCTCGCCGGGGCCCTCACCTACCTGGGACGGGTGCATCCCCGGAGATCCGTGGTTTTCATCATTTCGGATTTTCTTTCTTCGGGATGCGAACAGGCCCTGAAGGTGGCGGCCCGGCGGCACGATCTCATCGGCATTCACGTGACGGATCCCGCAGACGGCAGGCTTCCCCCCCGGGGAATCGTCTCTCTCCGGGATCTGGAGAGCGGCGAGTTTATGGAAATGGATGCGGGAGATCCCGAGGAGCGCCGTTTCTACGAAGAACGTTTCCGGGAGCGAAAAGATCGGATTTGCCGGGTGCTGCAACGCTGCGGGGTGGATCGGCTGGAGATGGGCACCACCGATTCCGTGGGGGACGTACTGCTTCGCTTCTTCAGCCTTCGGGAGAGGAGGCGCATATGATGAAGCCTCGTTCATTTCCGAAACTCCCTTGCACGCTTTCCCTTCTGGGGGCTCTTTCTCCGGATGTTTTCTTGAAGGGGCTTCCGGAAGAGCTTTCCGGCATTTCTTCCCAGGAGCCTCCCATGACGGACATTCTGAATATCAAAGCCTCGATTCCTCTTCCCCAGCAGGATCCCTCGCTTCTTCCCTGGATTCTCGGGGGGGTGGCTCTGATTCTTGGAGGCTCTCTCCTCCTCTGGTGGATTTTCCGCAAACGATCCCGCATCTCGGAGGAGAGAAATTTGCGGGAACAGGCTCTGGAGCGGCTGGAACTTCTCCGGGAAAAAGGGGATATTCCTCTTCGGGAACGATACTTCGAGCTCGCCCTGGTGCTGCGCCTCGCCCTGGAGGGCTCTTTCCTCCCGAAAGCCCGGGAGAAGACCCTGGAAGAGCTCCGGCAAGCCTGCGGAGAAGCCCCCGAAGACATTCCCCTGCAGAAGGATCTTCTGGATCTTCTGAAGCGGCTTGGGGAGGTACAGTTCGGCGGCCTATCCTCTTCAGAAGAGGAGTTTTCCCGGCATCTGCTTCTTTTGGAAGAGCTGACGAAACATGCCTTTTTCCGGGAGCATCCCCGCCAGGGGGGCTCTCCCCAGGAAAGGAGCTAGGGATATGTTTTCCTTCGCCTCTCCCCTCTTTCTGCTCATGCTCGTTCTTCCTCCAGGGCTCTGGTGGTTCTTCCGAAAGATTCCCCGGGCCTCCGTGGGAATTCCTTCCCTGGAGCCTCTCGGGGCGGTAAGGCCCGGCCGAGGAGTGCACATTGCCAGAATGGTACAGCTGCTTCCCCTGGCTGCCCTGGCACTTCTCGTGCTGGCTCTGGCCCGCCCCCAGTGGCACGAGGGAGAGGGATTTTTTGAAACCCAGGGGGTGAGCATCATGCTGGGAGTGGATATCTCCCAGAGCATGGAGGCTCTGGACTTTATGGTGGAAGATCGGCGGGTGGACCGCCTCGAAGCCCTTCGGGGAGTGGTACAGGACTTCCTTGCCGCCCGACGGGGAGACCGGGTGGGGCTTGTGGTCTTCGGCACCTACGCTTTTACCCAGTTGCCCCTTACGGGAGATCTCGCCTCGGTGGAGGAGGTGCTCCGTCGGGTGCATATCGGCGCCGCAGGGCCCCGCACCGCCATGGGGGATGCCCTGGGAATCTCTCTTAAACGCCTGGAAGAGGATTCCAATCCTTCGAAGGTGATCATTCTGCTTACGGACGGGCAGAACAATGCGGGAGAACTTTCTCCCGAGGCCGCCGCGGCCATCGCGAAATCCCGGGGGGTGCGGATTTACACCATCGGCATGGGCACCCGGGGAAAGGCCCCCTACGTGGTGGACGATCCCTTTTTCGGCAGACAGGTGGTATATCGGCAGGTGGATATTGACGACGAAAGCCTCCGGAGAATCGCCGAGGAGACCGGAGGATTCTACTTCCGAGGCACCGATACCGAGGGGCTCCGGGAGATCTACCATACCATCTCCTCCCTGGAACAGGCCCCCCGGCAGGATCCCCAGAGGCGCCCCGGCAAGGATCTCTATCCCTGGCTTTTGGGAGCCGCCCTTTTTCTTCTGGGGCTTTACGTGTGGAATACGAATATGCGATACGTGAGGATACCGTCATGACGTTCAACAGACCCTTCATTCTGTATCTTCTGTGGCTTCTTCCCCTGGTGCCCCTGCTCTTCCGCTGGGGAGACCGGGCTCGGCTCACGGGATTGCGGCATTTTGGCCTTCCGGAGAAAGAACACTCAAAAAAAAGACGCTTTTTCTTCCGGGAGCTGCTGCTCCTGGGCTCGCTGGGATGCCTGATTCTCGCCCTGGGGGGGCCCCAATACGGCTATCGCTGGGAGGATACTCCCGGACGGGGGCGGGATCTTCTTATCGCCCTGGATTGCTCCAAGAGCATGTATGCCCAGGATATGCCCCCCTCCCGAATGGTGGGGGCACAACGGGAGATCAAGGATCTTCTTCCCTTCCTGCAGGGAGAGCGGGTGGGCCTGGCAGCCTTCAGCGGCAGCGCCTTTCTCCAGTGTCCTCTTACGGCGGATTTTTCCGGGTTTGCCCTCTTTCTGGATTCCCTGGATCCCTCCCGGATGCCCCGGGGAGGCACCAACCTGGAAGAGGCCCTCAGAGTCTCCCTGGAAGCCCTGCCGGAACAGCCCGGGCGATCTCAGGCCATTCTCCTGGTGACGGATGCGGAAGATACCGAAGGAGATCCCCGCCCCTTCCTCGAAGAGGCCCGAAGGAGAGACATTCCCGTGTTTGCCCTGGGAGTGGGAACCTCCCGGGGGAGCACCATTCCGGATCCCTCCCGAAGGGGGGCCCCGGTGCGGGATGCCTCGGGCAACCCCGTGATTTCCCGGGTGAATCTCCCCCTGCTTCGGGAGATGGCGGACCTTACCGGAGGAAAGGCCATACTCTCCGTGCCGGGGGACGAGGACATCAAAGCCCTGGTGCGGAGTGTCCGGGGAACTCTGGAAACCACGGAGTTCGCCGCCACCCCCCGAAAGGTGCCGATAGACCGATATCAGTGGTTTGCCGGAGCAAGCCTCCTTGCGCTTCTTCTCTTTCTGGTACTTCCCAAAATGCCTTCGAAGGTATTCCGAAAAAGGCGTGCCGAGCCCCGGAAAACCTTTCTTTCGGCATGGTTTCTTGCCGTGCTGGGGTTCTCTTTCTGCTCTTTTCCCGCACATGCCGAGGAGGAACGCCTCTCTCCGGAGCAGGAGCTTCCCCGGCTCCTGGAGCGGCAGATCGAGCACCCCACGGATCCCCGGCTGGCCTACAACATGGGAAACGCCTACTACCGCATGGGGAGATTCGAGGAGGCCGCCCGGAGCTACGAAAGCCTTTTCGACGGAGAAACCCCCTGGGAGGAGATGCCCCGGGAGTTTGCCGGGGCCGGGTGGTACAACCGGGGCAACGCCCTCTATCGGCTGGGAAAGCTCGAAGAGGCTGCGGAAAGCTACCGCAGGGCCCTGGAGATGATCCCCCGGGATGACGAAGCCCGAAAGAACCTGGCCTTCGTACTGCGCCTGCTGGAACAGCAGCAGCAACAGCGCGAAGGACAGGAAAATCAGGAACAGAACGGAAGGGAAGAAAAGAAAGACTCCGGTGAAAACTCCCGAAACGGGCCGGATTCCGAAGATTCTTCGGAGCAATCCTCCGGGGAAAGCTCCGAAAAAGAAGCACCCTCCGGAGAGAACCGAGAAAAACGGAAAGGTGCGGAGCAGGAGGATGGAAAAGGGGACGGAAGAGAAAATCATGCGGAAGAATCCGGAGAATCTCAGGCACCGAAATCCTCCGGAAACGGCTCCGAAAGCTCTTCGAAGAAAGAACCTTCTTCTTCGGAATCCTCTTCCGGACTTTCCCCGGAGGGATCTCCGGAATCTCTGAAAGAGCCTCGGGGCCCTTCTCCGGCATCCCCGGAGAAAACGACATCCCCAAAAGACCATGAAAAAGCTCTGCCGGAGGGGATGCCCGGGGAGTCCAAGGAGCCCGAGGACACCGCCGGGAAAGCGTCTCCTTTCGAAACCGGAGAAGAATCGTCGGAGAACCGGGAAGAACCCTCCCGGGCTTTCCAAGCTCTACCTTCGGAAGATGCGCATCCCCAAAGCGGGGATCTTCTTGAGCTTCCGCCTCCCCTGGAACGGGAGGTTTCCCGAAAGGAGGATCCCCCGGAGCTGCAGAATCTCCGGGCGGCTTCGGAAGATGTATCCCCCCCTTCGGCAGCTTCTTCCTCCTCGGAGGAATCCATCGCTCCGGATATGATGGAACGCCTGCTTCACCGGCTTCGGGACATGCCCGGAGAGGCCCTTATTCCCCGGGGAATGTACGAAGCCGTGGAAAAGGATTGGTAGGGAAAGGCGAAAGGAACGGGATCATGAAAATGACGCGCGGCAGAATACGATGGCACATCCCGGGAAAGGCCCTTTTCGCCTCCCTTCTCGCCCTTCTTCTATGGCAGGGAGCCGCCCCGGGGAGCTCTCCCACTGTGACGGTACATCTCCAGAGGGGGCGCACCACCCTGGAAGAGCCGGTAACCCTGGTGCTCCGCATCGAGGGAAGCCGGGAAACTCCGGAGGTGGTGCCGGAGGATTCTCCGGAGGTTATCCTGACACCCCGGGGACAGAGCACCTCCGTGCAGATCGTGAACGGAGTGCAATCCATGCATCAGGATCTCTATTACGCAGTGCTTCCCCAAAGGGAGGGAACTCTTACCATCCCTCCCCTGGAACTGCGCTTTCCCTCGGGGAAGGTTATGCGGACGGACACCCTTTCCCTGGAGGTGACAAAACGCTCCGGAACCCCGGAAAAAGAGACGACCCAAGGCTCCCAAGCTCCCGGAGGAGCTTCCCGAAAGGCCTTCGTCGCCGCCTCTCTTTCCAAGGAGCGGGTCTATGCGGGGGAGCCCGTGACGTACCGGTTTTCTTTCTTCCGGGCTCTTCCCGCCGGTGAAAGCCGCCTTACTCCTCCGGATTTCGGCAGTCTTCCCTGGGAAGCCCTGGAGCGGGAAGTTTACCGCACGGAAATCGACGGCACTCTCTACGTGGTGACGGAAATTCCCTTTCTACTCTCCCCGGTGCTTCCCGGAGAAGCTTCCATCTCCTCCGCAGCCCTGGACGTGGTTCTGGGGGAGGAAAATTCCCGGCAGGAGCTTTTTTCCGGAGCCTTTCCGGGGGATCTCTTCCCCTCGTCCCTGGAGGATTTCTTTCGCTTCTCTCCTTCCCGGGGGCGCCCCTATCACCTGGAAACGGAACCTCTTTCTCTGGAGGTGCTCCCCCTTCCTCCCCGGAAAGAGGTACCCCCCTTCTCGGGGCTGGTGGGAAGCGCGGATATGCGTTGCATCCTCCATCCCCGGGAGGCAAAGACCGGGGAACCCCTGGAACTGACGGTGCTGGTTCGGGGAAAGGGAAACATGCGGGATCTCCAGGCTCCGGAACTGCTTCTTCCGAAGGAGATCAAGGTATACGAAAATTCCCCGGAAGAGAGTCTTCGCCCCGGCGTGGAGGGATACGAGGGAATCCGGGCCTTTTCCTGGTCCCTCATTCCCCTGCGGGAAGGATCCTGGGATCTTCCCCCGGTGCAGCTCGCCCTCTTCGACCCCCAAGCGGAACGATACGAAATTCTGGAAGCCTCCATACCCTCCTTCAGCGCCCGGGGAGCTCCTCTTTCGGAAGAGATTGCGGCCCCGGATTCCCCGGAGGAGCCTTCTTCCCTCCCGAAGGAACCCCCTCGAAAAGAGCCCTCCGAAGAGAAGGAAGATCTTCCGCCGCTTCGGGAAGTTTCGCTGAAAGCCCCGGAGGATGTGCTGCCCCTTCCCTCGGCGAGGCTTTTTCTGGGGCTCTTGCTGGCTCCGCCGGCTCTTTTAGGCCTTTTTCTGGGAGGAGCAGAAATCAGGAAGCGCCGCAATACCCTGAAACGGCAGATGATTCGTCGATCGCAAAGGAGCCTGCGAGAAGCCTTGAAAACCCGGAAGATGCCGAAAAAACTGGATCTTCTGAAAAAATCCCTTACCTGGGGAATCTTCGCCCGGATAAACCGGCAGGGGGAACTGCTGACATCCTCTCTGCTGAAAGAACTTGAAAACCGGGAACTTACCCTCCGGGAGGCTCAAGAGGCATCAGACTTCCTGACCCGGCTGGAGAAGCTTCTTTACGGAGAGAACGCATCTCTGTGCGATGCTTCCGCTCTCGAATCTTTTGAAAGAGAACTTGCACGGTTCGTAAGGAGGCTCTGGAAATGAAGGTTACCCAAAGGTCATTTTTTCCGATTTCCGCTCTTTTTCGGGCCCCCATGGCGTGGATGCTCCTGGGAGCGTTGTTTCTCCCGCTCTCCCCCGGAATCTGCCGGGGGGAGGCTTCTCCCCTAACCCCGGTCCTTCAGGCCCGGGAAGAGGGAAACTATTACCGGACCGCAGAACTTCTGGAGGGCATGGCTTCACGAAAAAATCTCTCCCAAAGCGCCCTTTACTACAATTTGGGAGCCTCCCGGGAAGCTCTGGGAAAATCCGGGGAGGCCCTTCTCTGGTATCTCCGGTCCGCCCGACTGAACCCGAGGAACTCACTTCTGCGGCAGGGCATACAACGCACTCTTCCGGAGCGGAACGAACTTCCCCTCCCCTGGCGAATGGCCTTCTGGAACCGCTTTATGGGATTTCCTCTTGCGGCCTGGCTGGGCTTGGGAAGCTGGGGGATCTTCTGGGTTTTTCTCGGACTGGGAAGGGCATGGCATGGGCGCCGGGGCTCCACGTTCCGTACCTGGGCCCGGATTTTTCTGCTTCCCGCCCTGGTTCTGGGAGGCATGGCTCTTTGGAACCTGGGGCTGGATACTCTGGTACCTCTCGGAGTGGTGACGGAAAAGGAGTGCGTTCTCCGGTCGGGATACTCTTCCAACGCCGCTCCTCTCTACTCCCTCCCCGAGGGAAGCGTTTTGAGAATTCTCAAGAACGAAGACAATTTTTTCCTCGTGCAAACCCCTGCAGGGAACCGGGGATGGATTCCCCGGAAAGCCCTTTCCGCCGTAAAAAAAGCGGAACTCTTCTAAAAGAGTTCCGCCCATCTCAACGTCCCTCCTCTTCCGGGAGGGGCTTTCTTCTGCAATTTCCATGGCGTCTGCGAAAATTATGAAAGCGTATTCTCATGTTATTTAAAAATGCTATAATACTACCTGAAAGGACATCTTTCGGTAAAATTCCGGCCTTCAGTACTGAAGCATGGAGAACCTCCTGGACACTTCTTTCTCATGGTTCTCCTCGAAGCTCTTTCTTTCCTCCTTTTGCTTCAGCAGATCTACCCCAAGGAGGTTATCCCCGTGCCCTCAAAAATTCCGAGAATCGACGAGCTCGTAGATATCCCCCTGCTTCAGAAATGGCTGGACAATTTTCATGTTCTTACCGGGACATCCTCGGCCCTCATCGACAGTGACGGCACCATCCATACCCGAAGCGGCTGGCAGGAGATCTGCACGCGCTTTCACCGGAATCATCCGGAAACGTTGCTCCGGTGCGTGGAAAGCGATAACTATATCAAGGCACATCTCGATCAGGAAGTCGTGGGATATCAGTGTAAAAACGGGTTGGTAGATTATGCGGCTCCGGTTTTTATCGAAGGAGAACACGTGGCCACCCTCTTCGCGGGACAGTTTTTCCACGCTTCTCCGGATCGGCGTTTTTTCGAGGACCAAGCCAGAAAGTACGGATTCCCCGAAAAGGAGTACCTTCAGGCTCTGGACAAGGTTCCTCTCATCCCGGAGGAAAAGGCCAAGCTCCACGTCACGTTTATAGCACGCACCACGGAAATTATCGCGGAACTCGGCAACAGGGGGTTACGGAAAATCCGGGAGGAGGAAGAGAAAACCCGGCGCTACAAGAAAGCCTACCATAATCTTACGGAAAATATCCCCGGCATGACCTACCAGGCCCGGTGGATCTCCGGAAAGCGAGAGGTTCTTTTTGCCAGCGATTACGGAAAGGCTCTCTTCGGTATTTCCCTCGGGAACGACGACGGGACAAACTCTTATCTGGAATCCTTCATTTTTGCGGAGGATCTGGAGAGAATTTCCGAAGAACTTAGCGCTGCGGTAGCACAAGAATCTTCCTTTGTCCTGGATTACCGCATCCGGCATTGCTCAGGAGACGTCCTCTGGATCACCGACCGGGGAAAGGCCTTTTTTCGGGATGGAGTTCCCCAGATCGAGGGAATCGCCTTGGATTGCACCAGGCAGAAACAGACCGAGGAGGAGCTCCAGAAGAGTGAAATGCGCTTTCACCGGGCTATCCGCAATTCCGCCATTCCCTCCATTCTTTTCGATTCATCCATGAAAATCTTTGAAATAAGCCGGGGAGTCCAGGAAGCCACGGGATATTCCGGGGAAGAAATTACGCACCTCCGGGAATGGATTTCCCGGATAACCCCCGGGGGAATATCCGTTTTCGAAAAGCTTTTTTCCGCTCTCAAGGAAGATCCGCTTTCCGTGGCGTCGGAAATCATGAACGTTCATTCCAAGGACGGAGAAGAGCACTTTTGGGAACTGCACTGCGTCGACCTGGGAGATTTTGCGGAAGAATCCAGACTATACAAACTCATTGCCCAAGATGTAACCCAAAGAGAAAACTTTCAGAAAACCCTTCTGGAAATCATGGGAAAGCTTGAGGACTCCAATAGGGATCTTCAGCAGTTCGCCTACATCACATCCCACGATCTTCAAGAGCCTTTGCGGATGATCTCCAGCTACCTCCAGCTTCTTCAGAAACGTTACCAGGGCAAACTTGGAAGCGATGCGGACGACTTCATCCACTACGCCGTAGACGGAGCGAACCGGATGAAACGGCTTATCCAGGATATCCTTTCCTACTCCCGCATCAACACCCACGGCAAAACCTTCAGTTCCGTTCCCGGAGATCGCATTCTGCAGAGGGTTCTTCAATCCCTGGATCTCAAAATCCGGGAGAAGAACGCTCACCTTACCATCTCCCCCCTCCCCGTCTTTTGGGGAGATCCCGCCCAGCTTGAACAACTTTTTCAGAACCTTATCGACAACGCCCTGAAGTTCTCCTCCCAGGAAAATCCTCGGGTGGACATCTCTGCGGAACCCCGGGAGGACGCCTGGATTATTCACGTTCGAGACAACGGCATGGGCATCAAATCCGACTATTTCGAAAAGATCTTTCTCATGTTTCAAAGACTGAACCACTCCGAGGAATATCCGGGAACCGGCCTCGGACTGGCCCTTTGCAAGCGCATCGTGGAGCGCCACGGCGGACGTATCTGGGTATCCTCGGAGGAGTCGAAGGGAGCCACCTTCTCCTTCACCCTCCGGGGAGCCCCGGAAAACCCTTCTGAAAGGGGTGAATCTCCATGATCCCCCGAGGTAAACTGATTGAAATTCTTCTCGTGGAGGATAACCCGGGAGACGTGCGGCTTACCCGGGAAGCCCTGAAGGAGGGCAAAATCCGAAACACCCTTTCGGTGGCTCGAGACGGCCAGGAAGCTTTGGATTTCCTTCTGGAAAAAGAAACCCATCCCCGGCCCGACGTGATTCTGCTGGATCTCAATCTCCCTCGTAAAAACGGCCTCGAAGTGCTCGATATAATCAAGAAAGACGAGGATCTCAAGAAAATTCCCGTGGTAATCCTCACTACTTCGGAGGATGAAAAGGATATTCTCCAGAGTTACGAACTTCATGCGAACTGCTATATTACAAAACCCGTGGAGCTTCAAAACTTTCTGGAAGTCATGAAATGTCTTCAGAGTTTCTGGCTGGAAATCGTGAAACTTCCCGGAACGGAGTAAAACCAAAGGAAAGGAGGGAGATCCGTGAAGATACTGCTCGTGGAAGACAATCCTGGAGATCGGCGCCTCATTCGAGAATATATCCGATCCACCTCCCTTCGGGAGGCTACTCTCCGGGAGGTAGATTCGGGAGAGGAGGCTCTCGAGATTCTGGAAAAGGAGAGATTTCACGTGCTCCTTTTGGATCTGGGCCTTCCCACCTCTCAGGGGCTTGGCACGCTTCAAATCTTCCGGACCTTTGCGAAAAAACTTTCTCTCGTGGTACTCACCGGACTGGAAGATCAGGAGATGGCCACTCTCGCCCTCAAAATGGGAGCCCAGGATTATCTCTATAAAGACCAGTGCACTTCGGATCTCCTGGAAAAAACTCTGCGATACTCCCTGGAACGAAAGTCTTCCCAAGACAGAATCATGGAGACCGAGCACAAGTACCGTATGCTCTTCGAAAACATGATGGAAGGATGCTTTTTTTTCCGGATCTCCCGAAATTCCGAGGAAAATCTGCATCTGAACCTTCTGGATGCCAACGCTGCGGGAGAAAAAATGCTTGATTTCTCTTTCTCCCGGCAACCCAACGCCTCGCTGGAAAAAGTCTTTTCCTGCTTTCCTCCAGAGCATCTTCAGCGAATCTGCGAGGTGGCTCGGACAAAAAACACGGATAGCTTCGAGGTGTTCTGTCCCTCCCGAAAAAAGATCTTCCACATGGCTCTTTTTTGCGTGGACTCGTTTCTTGCCTGCATTCTCCAGGACATCACCAAGGAATATACCTACAAGGATCACCTGGAAAAGCAAACCGCCCGGCTGCACCAGCTTTTTCAACATGCCCCCGTGGGAATCGTGGAAAGCGGCAACGACGGCAAGATAGAAAAGATGAACCTCGCCTTTCAGAGAATCTTCGGACTCTTCTCCGAGAAGGCCCCTTTGAAGATACAGGAGTTCATGCCTTCTCCCACGGAGGAAATTCAGGCCTCCGAAGAGAACATGAGCTTCATCGAGGGATACTCTTCCTACGGAGAAAATCAGGATCTCTACATTCGGTACAGCACCATTCCCATACGCTTTCAGGAAAACACCACCGGTTATTACAACATGTTCGAGGACATTTCCCTGGGAAAAAAGGCCAAGGATCTCCTGAAGGAAAGCCACCGAGAGCTCAAGCAGCAGTACGTGAAACTTCAACACTCCTGGGCTCAGACCATAGAAATACTTACCCGCATCTCCGAGGCCACCGATCCCTATACGGCGGGACATCAGAAACGGGTGGCAAAAATAGCCCATCTCCTGGCAAAGGCCCTGGGATTTTCTCCGGAAGAGCAGGAATGGATACGCATGGCCGCATCCATTCACGACATCGGAAAGATCAAAGTTCCCAAGGATATCCTCAGCAAACCCGGCGAACTCAGCGATCTGGAATTCCGTTTCATCCGGCTCCACAGCCAGTGCGGGTACGATATGCTCAAGGATCTCGACTTCCCTCTTCCTCTGGGGGAGATCATTTATCAGCATCACGAGCGACTGGATGGAAGCGGTTATCCCCGGGGGCTCAAAGGTGAATCCATTCTTATACACGCTCGGATTATCTCCGTAGCGGACGTACTGGAAGCCATGAGCTCCCATCGCCCTTACCGCCCCAAGCTCGGAGTTCATGCGGCCCTTGAAGAGCTTCGGAAGAACAGCGGCACCCTCTACGACTCTCGGGTGGTACGTACCTGCGTATCCCTCATGGAAAAGGGAATTCTTCCCGAAAATCTGGAAGACCTTGAATAAATTCCAGGAGGAAAGACACGAAAAGGGCGCACTCCGGAGTGCGCCCTTGGAACAGAATACCCTGTCACACGAGATCCCCAAACAAATCAGATATGACGGTAGATCTCACCCTGATACTCTTCGAACTCCGGCACGTAGGGCTGGGGAACTCTGCCAAAACAAACGTTCATGCCCTCGTAGAAAGAAACCATCTGCATATCCACTCTGCGCTGCCGAATGGCATCCTTGGTAGGGATATACCGAATCCTTGAACCCTCCACGTCCATCACGGTCACTCCGGTTTTCCCCTCCAAAAGGAGCATCACCGCAGCTCCCCCGATCTGTTTCCCGAAGTTTACGTCAAAGGCCGACGTACTTCCGGAACGCACGAGGTGTCCCGGCACCACTTCCCGAACCTCGGGAAGCTCGTAGAGCCCCGAGACGAACATGCCATGCCGCTTGAGAAACTGGGGAAAGTCCACATCCTGCTTGAGACGTCCCTCCAGCTCCCGGCGCACGTATTTCCCCGCTCCTCCGAGACGGATATGCCCGAAAGAATCCTTGGTGTCCTCCTGAGAGATGAGATCCCCCGTGGAGCTTTTGATGCCCTCCGCCACCACGATGGTGTAGGTTCCCGCCCGAACGTCGCTGTTGAGGATCCGCCGCATGTAGGTACGTTTCATGTGGGCATAGAGAATTTCGAAATCCACATCGATCTCGGGGATGAGCACCGCATCCGCATCCGCCCCCACGCCGCCCCGGAAGGCGGTGTGTCCCGTATAGCGGCCGAAGACCTCCACGATCATGATGCGGTTGTGCGTTCTTCCGGTGGTCTTCACCTCTTCCACAAAGTGGGCGATCTTGTTAATCGCCGAGTCACCTCCTACGGAGTAGGTCTGCAAATCCAGGTCCATGGTCTTCGGAGCGTGCACACAGGGAATACCGTTCTCCGCAAGGTCCACCATGACACCTCCCGTATCGTCTCCCCCCGAGATGACCAGGCCGTCGATGGAAAATTTTCGAAGTCCGTCGAGGATGCGTTCGTACTTGTGAGGATTGTCCACCTTGGCGATCTTCACCCGGGAGTGTCCCGCCTCGGATCCCGCAAAGGACGAATTTACGTTATCCGTTCGGTTTTCGTCGAGGTGCACCACCTTGTCGAGATCCACCAGGTTGTAGAGTCCCGCATAGCCGTGAGGGATGATGTAGGCTCCCATACCGTTATTATGCGCCACATTGGCGGCTCCGCGAACAACTCCGTTCAATCCGCCGCAATCGCCTCCGGCGGTGATGATTCCTATGTTCCTCATATCCTTCGCCATGTCAGCCCCTCCTCCTTTTCAGAACGCACTCCATGCCTCTCCGGTTTTTCGGACCAGAGAAAAGAGCAGTTTCGCTCCCGGAAGCAATACCCCCTCGTCTGCATCGAAAGTATCCGCATGATGTCCCGCCGCGGTGTCCGTTCCGAAGATGCCGTAACACCCCAGGCCTCCCCGTTTCTGAACCTCCCGCATAAGCCAGGTGACATCTTCGCTTCCTCCAAAACCCTGAATGGCCGTATCCAGGGGGGTAAACCAGGAGTTTTCCTGCCCCGCTTCCCGAAGTATGGCCACGAGAGAAGCATCCGAAGAGGCGTTAATGCTCTCTCCCATGACCCGCACCCAAGAGGCCACTCCGTGCATGGCTGCGGCATGTTCGATGATTTCCCGGGCCCGCTGGTAGACCTGTCGATTGATCTCCTCGGTTTCCCCCCGGCATTCCGCCTCAAACTCCGCCGAAGGGGGGATGACGTTGCGCCCCTCTCCCGCCCGGAGGGTTCCCACGTTGAGACGCACCACCCCTCCTCCATGCTGGAGAAGGGCGTAAAGGTTCTGTATCGCCGTAATGGATGCCAGTAGAGCATTGCTCCCTTCCTGAGGGGATACCGCCGCATGAGCTCCCCGGCCCTTGAAAAATGCGTCGAACTTGGTGGTGGAAAGAAAGTTGTTCACTCCAGGCACCAGGGTTCCCGAGCCATATCCCAGCCCTACGTGAAAGGCGAAGAACAGATCCACATCATCGAGGATACCGCTTTCCGCCACCGCACGGCCTCCCCGGACTCCCTCCTCGGCAGGCTGAAAAACGAGCTTTATGATGCCGTCCAGCTCCTTCCGGTGCCGGCACACCAAATGGGCCAGGCCTATTCCCAGAGCCACGTGAAAATCGTGGCCGCAGGCATGCATGAGTCCGGAATTTTCCGAGGCGAATCCTTCTCGAAAAGGCTTATGGTCGTGGCTCTCGGATTCCGACACGTGCACCGCATCCATATCGAAGCGGAAAGCCCTCACAGGGCCTGGGCGTCCGGTATTGAGCACCCCGGTTACCCCGGTGCACTCCTGGAGCATTCCGAGCCATTCGGGGTGGGCCCCCTGGGCCTGAGCCCGATGTCGATGCCATTCGATACGTTTTTTCTCCGGAGCACCGTACATGAAATCCCGATGCACCATCTTTTCTCCCATATGAAGCGAGTATCCCAGGCGATGCAGTTCCTCCGCAATTTTCGCGGTAGTTCGAAACTCGCACCATCCACTTTCGGGAAAGCGGTGTATATCCCGGCGCCACCGGACAAGCAGATCTTCGAATTCTCGTTCTTCTTCCGGGGTCACATTCTCAGCTCCTTTTTTCAGGATAGCAAGGTTTTCTCTCTCGCATCTCTTACGACGAGGAATCCGGCGAGAAAAATTCGTCCAGATCTCCTTCCAGGGCCTCCCGGGAAGTCTTTTTCCCCTCCGGGGGAAGCAATACGGAAATGGGAGCGCTTCCGGGAATGGAACCCATAAGAGCCCAGTCCTGAATGCGTTCGAGTATGTGGTGTGTAAGCTCCGTTCCCGGAGGAAGAAGAGGAAGTCCCTGACGGTTGAACATCTCCTGGGTCAAAATCATCCCCTTGCGAAGATCTCCGGGAAGGATCTTGGCACTCTTTCCCTGAATTTCATCGGTGAGAACCGCATCGAAGGTTTCCATAAGCTCCCGGTTATAGACGCCTTCAATCTTTCTGATATGCCCAAGGGCGGTAAAGGGAGAGTTACAATACATGGAGAGCACTTCAAAATCGTTGGCAAGCTTCAGGATCTGTCCTCCCAGAACCGCTTCGTCCCAGCGATGCCAGGAGGAATTCCACTCGGGACAATACCGCTGCTCCGTCACCATGCTCTCCACGTTTTCAAGCCTGGGGATGCGCCGGATCACTCTCGCCGCGAGGAGAAGGCTCTTATCCGCCTCCTGAGAACGGTCTCCCGCAAGAATTTTTTTAGCCCGCTCCTCCAGAGAGAGAGTTCCCGCATCTTCCCGAGCGAAGGTGTATCCCAGATTGGAGAGAAGAGCCGCAATCTCGTACTTCCAGGGTTTGGGAAGGTTCATCCGCCTTCCCATTTCCCGGACCCGCCGGGCCACCCTCAGAGTCTGGCCGAATTCCTGGGGAGAGCTGAGGGCAAGGAGTTCCGCCATGGCCCGCACACTCCCGATTACCGTAGAGTCCAGAAGACCTCTCAAGGCCCTCTGAGCATCCAGAAGGGCCAGGTGGGTCCGGATACGGGCGATTACCTCTTCGAACTGAAAGGGCTTGGTGATGTAATCCACTCCTCCCGCCCGAAAGGCCTTTACTTTATCTTCGGTCTCGTTGAGGGCGCTCAGGAAAATAACCGGAATCTCCCGAAGAACCGGATCTTCCTGAAGTTTTGCGCATACCTCGTAACCGTTCATGCCGGGCATGTTGATGTCCAGCAGGATGAGATCCGGAGTGTTTCGTTCCGCAGCCTTGAGAGCGAACTCTCCCTTGGGAAAGGAGTAGACGTGATACCCCTCCTCCCGGAGCATGTTACCCAAAAGCTTCAGATTCTGGGGAGTGTCGTCCACGATCATAATTTTTTGCTGATGCTCCGCCTCGGTCATGCCTTTTCTTCCTCCTCTCGCAGTACCCGGAGAATACTCTCATAATCAAAATTGTCCACCATCCGGAGAAGTTGTTCCCCCAGAGTTCCATGCTTCTCCGTTACTATCTCCAGAAGCTCCCGAAGCCGCATCTCGTCGCCGATCTCCGTAGCCTCCACCAGGCTGCGGCGCATTTCCCCGGAAAGCTCCGCCCCCATAGCCCCCGAAAGGAGATCTTGCCGGGATATATTTCCTTCGGAAGGTTCCTTGGGGAATTCTTCGTACACCCCGTTCAAGGCGAGATTTTTGAGGATTTCTTCGAAAAGATCCTCTCTTCGGAAAGGTTTCCGCAAAAATCCGTTGATGCCGCGATCCAGGGCCTCCTTGCGTTTTTCCTCAAGAACGCTGGCGGTAACCATGATGATGGGCACCGCATGGCCTCCGGGAATCTGCCGGATCCGGTCCGTGGCCTCGTAGCCGTCCATATCGGCCATGCGGTAATCCATGAGAATCAGATGGGGATTCCAGGATTCGAAGAGCTCCACTCCCTGGGTTCCTCCTTCCGCCTGGGCGGTGAGAAAACCCGCCTGCTCCAGCATCTGCACAAGAACGTCCCGGTTCGTGGGGCTGTCATCCACCACAAGAATCCGGATCTCCCGGCCCTGAAAATCAAATCCAAGGAGTTTTTTTCGGTGCCCCTCCTCTTCCACGGGAAGCGCGGAGGAATATTCGAAGCCGAAACGGAAGAGACTTCCCCGGTCCGGTTCGCTTTCCACGGCGATATCTCCTCCCATGAGGCGAGCATACTGACGGCTGATGGTCATTCCCAGGCCCGTACCTCCGCCGTGACGAATACCGCTGGAGGTCTGCTCGAAGGAGGAAAACACCCTTTCCAACTCCTCCGGAGCGATACCACACCCGGTATCTTCCACCTCCGCCACGAGAAACATTCCGGAATGCTCCCCGGAGTCTTCTCGCCTGCGCATTCGTACGGTAATACTCCCTCGCTGGGTAAACTTGAGAGCATTGCTTAAAAGATTCATAAACACCTGGCGTATTTTATCGTGATCCGCAAAGATCCATTCCGGGACATCCTCTCCCATGTCGAAGACCAGGGAAAGCCCCTTTTCCTCACTTCGTATGCGGAACATGCGTTCCAGATCCCGAAGAAGCATATGGAGATTTCCGGGTTCCCGGTGAAGAGTGATGCGCCCCGCCTCGATCTTGGACATTTCGAGAATGTCGTTGATGAGGGCCAGAAGATGTTCGCCGCTTCGGCCGATGATGTCGAGAAATTCCTTCTGTTTGGCGGAAAAGCCCTTCTCTCTCTGGAGAAGCTGAGAATACCCGAGGATGGCGTTCATGGGAGTGCGGATTTCATGGCTCATGTTGGCAAGAAAGATGCTTTTCGAACTGCTGGCAGATTCAGCAGCTTCCCGGGCTTCCACCAGGGCCTTCTGCATGCGTTTCTGCGCCGTCACGTCCTCTCCCATGAAGGCTATGCCGAGGAGCTCTCTTCCGGAAGGATCCCGGAGGGGGAGAAGGCGGACGGAGTCCACAAGATCTTCCCCACGGGCTCCCGCCGGAGAATGCCGCCGGACCTCACCGTTCCAGGAGGTGCCGGATTGCAGCATTTCTCCAATGTGCGGCACGACCTCCGCATCCAGAAGAGTGTAATCCTCCAGATATGCGTAAAGGCTTTTCCCCTGCATAACTTCCTGAGAGAGGCCCGTTCTGTTCTGAAAAAAGGCGTTCACGTAAAGGATTTCCCCGTCTCGGCTGCACACTGCGATGGAAAGGGGGCTCTGATGAATAACTTCCGAAAGGATCCGACGCTGTTCCTCCTGTTTTTTACGTTCCGTCACGTCCCGGATCATGCCTTCGTAGGCCTGGATGGCGCCTTCGGAATCTCGCAGAAGGTGGGAATTCACCGAAACGTGCCGTATCTCTCCGCCTCTGGCCTTGAGGGAAAGCTCGAAATCCGAAACGTATCCGTCTCGAAAAAGCCGGGCCACCAATGATTTTCTCTGGGCATCATCCTGAAAAAAGACATCTATCCCCAGGCCTACCAGCTCTTCCGGATCGTATTCCCCCAGTTTTTTCACCGAAGGGCTTATTTCCACAAGAAAGCCTCCGCAGTTGCATTTGAAGTAGACATCCTGAAGGCTTTCGAAAATTCCCCGGTATTTTTTTTCGCTCTCCCGTACGGCCTTTTCCATGAGGCGGAGTTCCGTTATCTCCTGCATGGTGACGAATATGCGTCGAGCCTCTCCCTCCCCCAGGCTCATGCGGGCCCGGAAGACGAACCACCCCATTCCCTTGTAGGGGCGCCTGAGCCGCAGCTCCTGAGAGTATTCCTTTCGGAGGTTTCCCTCGGACCATTCGGCTTCCATGCGCCCGAAGAGATTTCGGGCTTTTTCTCTATCCCCGGGATAGACGAAGCCGAGAATATCCTCAAGCCCCTGAATTCCTCCGGCAGTAAATCCCAGCATGTGATAAAGCTCCTCGGAGGCGAAGATTTCCCGAGAAAAGGGATTCATTTCGAAACTGCCCAGATGGGCCAGGGCGTTGGCCTCCGCCAGGGCCTCCCGGTTTTTCCGAAGGGCCTCCTCGGCCTTTTTTCTTTCTCCGATGTCGATGAAACTCTCCAGGCGAAGAACCTGATCCCGATACCGGACATAGACGTAGTTCCGAAGCATGGGAAGAAGCTCCCCCGCCTCTCCCTTCAAAAGGCATTCCGCCCGGGAGGAGGGAGAGTCCAACATGGGGAGTTCTTTTTCGGAAAGAGTGGCCCGCTGAATAATCTGAGAATAAGGGCATTCCGAGAAGAACTCCTTTCCTCTTCCCAGACGGTGGAGAATGTATTCGTTGGCCCTACAGATAATGTTCGTGTTTTCATCTACGAAGAGAAGTCCCACGGGAAGAAAGTTGATGATCATGTTGAGAAAATCCTCGCTCTCCTCGAGCTCTCGCCGCATCCGGTACTCCCAGGTAAGATCCTCGATGATGCAGCAAAGTCCCTTTTCGGGGTATTGAGGATTTATCTGAAGAAAACGGCACCGTACATAACGGCTCTTCTTTCCCCCATCTCTCTGGAGCTCTCCATGGAATTCTCCCATTCCAAGCTCCAGAGCCCGGGAAAAAGCTTCTTCGAGGGGAGCACTATCCGCCACATCTAAAAACTGCGAAAAAAGGAGCTTTTTTTCGGAGAAACCAAGAATTTCCGCTGCCCGAGAGTTGCAGTCCCGAACGATCCCCCGGAAGCTGAGAAAGAGAATTCCAAGATCCGCCCCGTGGAAAAGAGCTGCGAAACGCTCCCGGAAGGCCTCTCCTTCGTTGTATATTTTACGAAGGTGTTTCTTTCTCTCCTGGAGAAGGGCGTTTTTCTCCCGCTCCTTCTTCAGGGATTTGCGAAAAAACCCCCAGGTTCCTCCCCAAAGAACCAGCGAGAAGAGCAGAAGGATCTTCCACACATCCCTTTCCTGGAAGTCTCCGGAAGCGAGGGGAATTCCGAGGGGGGTTCTGAAAAGAGACAGAAAGCACGCCAGGAAAAAGGCAAAGATTCCCACCCAGAAAAAGGGCTTTTTTCCCCGCACTTCGAAATATTTAAAGACGCCATGCAAAGCAGCCTCCTCCTCTCTTTTCTCACGCTCACCACAGTGTAGCACTCTCACGGAAGGTATTTCGTATATTTTTCGGAAAAACCGCTTTCGGGTCCGCCCCTTTTATGCTCATGGTTGACATCATTATACCGTAGCTTCATACATACGACTCGTCCCCCGTTATCGGAACGGGGAGTTTTCAAAAAAATCCGAAAGGATGATCGCCTCTTGGATTTCTGCGGCGCTTTGAGCGGTCCTCCGAAAAACGGAGAAGACCCTCTTTCGGCATTCCCTCTCTATGCGATGATTTTTCGAAACCACACACCTTTTCCCGGAGATCTCCTTACTATACAATGGGGACGTCCGTACCCCGAGCATTTTGAAAGAATCACGACGGGCCTTCAGACAGTGGAACCTTTTCTCTAAGAAAGCTGAAAGGAGAAACATCATGAAACTCTGGAAAAGCTTTCGTCTCCTTCTTCTCCCGCTTCTCCTTCTTCCTGCGTCTCTCGCTTGCGGCAGCGGGCGCGAAAGCATTCAAACCGACGGCATTCCTCTGCCGACAAGAATTTTCTTCCTGGATTCCTATAACAGATCCTACGAGTGGAGCCGGGAAATCGAACGGGGCCTTCGGGAGGGCCTCGGCGAAAGCGGCATGAATCTGGAACTCTCGGTGGAACATTTCGACCAGCGCCGTTTTTCCGGAGAGAAACACGCTCATATCATGGTTTCCTATCTGGAGCAAAAATATGCGAATCTTCCCCAGCAGCTCCTGCTCGCCTCGGACAATCCCGCCATCGATTTCCTTTTCACTCATGGAAATCGACTCTTTCCGAAAATCCCCCTGGCATTCTGCGGCTACAACAACCTCCGCCCCCAAGATATAGCCTCCTTCGAAAATGTCACCGGAATCAACGAAGAGGTCAACCTCGAAAAAATCGCCCGAATTATCCAGACCCTTCAACCCTCGGCACAGCATCTTGGAGTGATTACCTCCACGGGAAACGAAACCGATCGGCGTAACAGCGAACTGGCTCACGAACTTTCGCATTTTTTCGAAACCCCCGTAACCGTACACGAGCTTCGAGATGTCTCTCGAAAAGAGCTCCGGGAAGCTCTGAAAGCTCTTCCCTCTCAAAGCGCAATCCTTCTTCTGGGACAGCTTCGGGACGAACCCCGTCCCGAAGCGAGTGCCCGGGAGATTGCGGAAAGCTCTCCCTTTCCCGTTTATACTTTATGGGATTTCAGCATGGGAACGGGGATCGTGGGAGGAGACATCATACGAGGATACGATCAGGGATATGCGCTCTCGCAGCTTGCCCTGCGTATTCTTCGGGGGGAATCCCCCGGGGAGATTCCTCCGATTCTCGAAACGCCTACCATTCCTATGTTTGACCACCGGGCTTTGAAAAGACACGGCATTTCCCGAAGGGTTCTTCCAAAGGGGAGCATTCTCGTCAATGAAGAGTTCGACCTCCGGCACTCCTGGGAAGTTCACAAGAAAGAAACTTTCTTTATCGTAAGTTTTATCGGTATTCTCTGCGGCATTATCGCCCTTCTCTCGGTGAACATCGTCAGAAGACGGCGGGCAGAAGAATCTTTCCGGCAGAAGGAGCAACAGCTCCGCCGTATCAGCGACAACCTGAAAAAAGGATTTCTTTATCAGATCGCTTACGACTCCCGGGGAACCATCAAAGAAGTGCGGTACGTAAGCGAAGGGGCCGCCTCGGTTCTCAATCTCTCGCCGGAAGAACTCTACCGGGATCCCATGGCGGCATACCGGCGGCTGCACCCGGAGGACCGGCAACACTTTATGGATGCCGAAACGGAAGCTCTCAAAACCCTCTCTCCCTTCGATTTCGAAGGCCGGATTCTCCTACCGGATAACTCCATAGCCTGGGTCCACATAGTTTCCACGGTACATCGCCATAAAGACGGCTCTTTGATACGAGACGGCCTGGTGATGGATATTACCGAATACAGGCACCTTTTGGCGGAGCGGGAGCGACTGGCCACGGCAATTCAGCAGACGCCGGAAACGGTGATTATCACGGATCCCGAAGGGCTCATCCAATACGTGAACCCCGCTTTTTCCGTCAAAACGGGCTACGCTCCGGAAGAAGTGGCGGGAAGGAGCGCGAATTTCCTCCTGGGAGAATCGAAAAATGACGCGCTGCAAGAGGAAATGTGGCGTATCCTCCAAGCGGGCGAAGCCTGGCGGGGACGCTTTGTGAACAGACGCAAGGACGGCACGCCTTTTACCGAAGATGCCACCATCTCTCCGGTATTCGATGAAGCGGGAAATATCGTAAATTATGTCTCTTTCCAACGGGATATCACCCGGGAGCTCTTCCTGCAGTCTGCCAAAGAAGAGCTGGAAAACCTCGTGCGGGAAAGAACCGCCGCCTTGGAAGCCGCCATGAACGAGGCCATAAGCGCAAACCGTGCCAAAAGCGCCTTTCTCGCCAACATGAGCCACGAGATCCGTACTCCTCTTAACGCAATCCTCGGATTCGCCTCCATTCTGGAACGAGATCCCTCTCTCTCTTCCAAGCAGAGGGATTACCTCCACACCATCAATCGCAGCGGACATCACTTATTGGAAATTATCAACGACATTCTGAGTATGTCGAAAATCGAGGCGGGAAAACTTACGCTAAACCTCTCCTCCTTTTCTCTTTCCGCCCTTTTGGAGGATCTTGCATCGATCTTTCGCAGTTCCGCGGAGAATAAGGGGCTTTCCTTCCAATTCCAGAGAACCGGCCATATTCCCGCATACGTGTTCGGAGACGAGGGAAAGCTGCGGCAGGTATTCGTGAACATTATCGGCAATGCGGTGAAGTTTACCAAAAAAGGAAGCGTCACCGTACGAGTGGAGGTTGTACAAAGCTACGAGGAGGAATTTCCCCTGTGCCTCGTGGCGGAAATCGAGGATACGGGCCCGGGAATTGCCGAGGAGGATCTCCAGCATATTTTCGACGCCTTTCGTCAGTCCGGCACGGGTCACCATACGGGGGGAACCGGCCTGGGACTCTCCATCAGCCGACAGATCCTTCGCTTTATGGGGGGCGATCTCTCTACGGAAAGCACTTTGGAAAAGGGGAGCTCTTTCCGTTTTCGAGTTCCCCTGAAAAAGGCGGCTGATCGCCCAAAGGAACCGGAGAAAAGCTCCCTAAGGATTTCGGGAATGAAACCGGGGGAAAAGACCTTGCAGATTCTCGTGGCGGATGACGCGCCGGAAAACAGGGATGTTCTCCGGGCTCTGCTGGAACCCTTCAATTTTTCGATCATGGAGGCTTCCAACGGAGAAGAGGCCTTAAAAATCCTGGAAAACTGGGTTCCCGACATCGTGCTCATGGACATGCATATGCCCGTGCTGGACGGATACGAGGCTATTCGGCAGATCAAGAAGGATCCAAAGAAACGTTCTTTTCCGGTTATCGCCGTAACCGCTCGAAGTTTCGAAGACGAGGTGGAGAAAATTTACGAGGCCGGAGCGGACGACTATCTCTCCAAACCCTTCAGCCCGGAAAGCCTTTTCGCGCTCCTGGAAAAACATACCTCCGTAAGCTTTCTCTACGCCCAAGAAAACGGAGAACCGCCTCGAATAGAGAAGAAGACCCTTGTTTCGCGAGAGGATCTTGCGCGGCTTCCGGAAAATCTCGTGACCTCCATGCGCCAGGCCGTACGTTCCGGAGATATGGTATCCCTGGAAAAATCCATCGTCATCGCCGAAAATTTCGACGGCAACGTGGCAGACCGACTTCGGGAGCTTGCCGAACAGTACGATTACGAAAAACTTGCCGTTCTTCTGGAATAAGGGTTCGAAAAATGGAATCTTGCGAGAGGGAATATCTCCGCGTCAGCCAAGACGTTCGCAGATTTTTGCAAAAAGCCCTTCGAGGGAGCGAAAAGCTTCCACCACCAGGGGATCGAAATGTTTTCCCGATTCTCCTACAATCAGGGAATAACTGTATTCATGAGAAAAGGCGCCCTTGTAGGGCCGCTCAAACCGCAGAGCATCGTAAACATCCGCCACCGCCATGATCCGAGCTTCCAGGGGGATATCCTCCCCCGCAAGGCCTTCGGGGTATCCCGTACCGTCCCATCGTTCATGATGATATTTGGTGAGGGCCATGCCCATATTGATAAAATCGTTGTGGGGATACTTGGCGTGAACTTTTTCCAGGGTTCGAGCTCCTCGAAGCGTGTGGGTCTTGATGACCTCGAACTCCTCGGGAGTGAGCCTTCCGGGTTTGAGAAGAATGCTGTCGGGAATGCCGATCTTCCCGATATCGTGCAGGGGAGCGGCATGAAACATGTTATCCACAAAGGCTGGAGTAATGATCTCTGCATACCGGGGGTGCTCCATCAACTTTTTGGCAAGAAGCCGGCAGAAGATGCGGGTGCGGTCGATATGGCATCCCGTACCGTCGTCCCTCTCTTCCATCAGGGCAGACATGGCAAGAATGGTGGCAAGCCGGGAGTTCGCAATTTCCTCCGCCTTTTGACGAACAAGATCTTCCAGGTGATGACTGTGCTTTTCGAGTTCGATCTGCATCTGCCGGAGGCGTAAATGGGTTTTTACCCGGGCCCGGATTTCTTCGATCTGAAAAGGATTGGTCACGTAATCCACGGCTCCCGCCGCAAAAGCTCTTTCCTTGCTCTCCCTATCGAGAAGAGCACTGATGACGAGAACCGGGATATGGCAAAGTTTCACCGAAGCTTTTAGGCGACGGCACACCTCGAAACCGTCCATACGGGGCATTTTGATATCCAGCAGAATGATATCCGGAGGGCTCTCTTCCGCGGCCCCCAATGCCGCCTCTCCCTGAAGAAAGGTTTTTATGCGATACCCCTCGTCCCGGAGCATCCGATCCAGGAGTTTCAAATTTTCCGGGGTATCGTCGATTATCATTACCACGGCGGATCTTGCAGAATGCATCAAGGCTCTGATCCTTCCTTTCTCGAGAGCTCCGATCCACGCCGCGGAACAAAGGCGCATCCAGAAGGAGCTCCCGGAAAAAACCTCCAGGGGATATGATACCCCAAGAAAAAAGATCTTCCCACCCCCGAAATATCCCGGAAAAACGAAAAATACCCGAAGCCCCTGGCAGTTCAAAAAACGGCGAGGAAGCTCCGGGCACATTTCTGTGGTGCATGAACAGAGGTTCTATCAAAAATTACACGGTTTTTACGTTCTCGTCTCTCTCATGAGCGTGCGCTACCGCCTGAGCCAGGTCGTCGAGCTGGGCAAAGGCCTCTTGTGTGGGAACTCCCTTGTGCAGCACCGTGCCGAGGACATCTACCTTGAGGTTCGGGATGAGCCCGGCTATCTGCTCGATGGCCTTGCTGCTCCATCCGTAGGATCCCACGATGGCGGCATATTTCAGCTTGGGCCGCAGCAGGTTTGCCAGATGAGCGGCGTAATACACCGCCGGATGAGGCCCTATGTGCACCGTGGGAGTTCCCACGATGAGGGTGGCCGCATCCACCAGGGTCATGGCAAGCTTGCCGATGTCCGTCACCGCCAAATCGAAGGCGTGAACCCGGACGCCCCGTTTCGCCAAAGCATCTATCAAGTATTTCACCATGATCCCCGTGCTGCCGTGCATGCTGATGTAGGGAAGAACCACTTCGTTTTTCATGGTCGGGGATATCCATTCCCTGTAGGCATCCACGATAAAGGCGGGATCGTCGTAAACCGGCCCGTGGCTGGGGGCGATCATGTCGAAATCAAGAGCGTCGAGCTTTTGGAGGTTCTTGTGTATGATCCCCCGGAAGGGCATCATGATTTCTGCATAATACCGTTTGGCGGCTTCGTAAACCTGGGCTTTGTCGGTGACGAAAATATCCGTGGTAGCCAGATGGGAGCCGAAGAAGTCGCAGCTGAAAAGACACCGGTCTTCGGGAATGTAGGTGCTCATGGTTTCGGGCCAGTGCACCCAAGGAGTGTAGACAAACTGAAGGGTTTTATTTCCCAGGGAGATTTTTTCGCCATCCTCCACCACCCGTAGCCGGCCTTCGGGAATGTCCAGATGGCTGGTGAGCAAATCCTCCGCCTTGGAACTGCAGAGCAACTCCGCCTCGGGATACCGGCGAAGAAGCTCCGGGATGGTTCCGGAGTGATCCTGTTCGGCATGGTGCGAAACGATGTAATCCACCCGCTCCACGTTTTTCAGAGGATCCATGAGCTCATGGCGCAGCTCCGGATCGGTGCTGTCCAGCAAGGCGGTTTTTTCGCTGCCTGTAACAAGGTATGCGTTATAACTCGTACCATCGGGCAGAGGAATGAGGGAATCGAAAAGCCGCCTTTCCCAATGCACCGAAGCGATAAGCTGAATTCCTCGACGAATCTCCCGCAGATGCATGGCATTACCTCCCTTGTGATTTCACGGACAGAAAGCTCTCCACAGGAACCGGAAAGACCTCCTTCTCCGAAACTATCCCGATGAACCAGGACTCCATATTTTCATCTTCAGGATACCACGGAAAAAGATCGAAGTGCCTTGATGCAGCTCAAAAAACGGGGTCAGCCTTGTCTGGATTTATCCACGTTCCTTCCGTAAAGCCCTCGGATTTCCTCCACCGAGGAGTAACCGTGAGCATCCAGCCACTCCCCGATCTCTCGGGCCACCCGCCCGTAGATCTCGGGGCCTTCCTTGATGGCTCCGCTGCAGATCTGCACCAGAGAGGCCCCGGCCATGATGAATTTTACGGCATCCACGCCGCTTTCGATTCCCCCCACGCCGCATACGGGTTTATCCTGGGCCCGGGCAATTTGGAAGACCGTCCAGAGGGCCAGGGGCAGAATGGGAGGCCCCGAAAGCCAGCCCTGACCGAAATCGGAACCCAGGGCGGGACGGGGACGCTCCACGTCGAAATCCAGCGTGGGCCCCAGGGAGTTGATGGCCACGAAACCATCCACCAGGGGAGCCATCTGGGAAGCCATGTCCCCCACGTCGGGAAACCCCGGGGAGACCTTCATCCAGACAGGGCAGGAGAGAACTTCCCGAAGAGCCCGAGCGACTTCCTTCACGGGCTCGATGCTGCGCCCCACATAATGCACGGAAAACTCCACCACGTGAGGCCCTACTTCCCGTTCGAGAAGCTCTCCAAGATATCGGGCATCCTCGGGAGAATATCCGAGTGAGCAGATGAGCGGAATTCCCTGGGCCTTAATTTTGCGATATGCTTCGAGCATGGATTCCACGGAAAGCTCCGACCAGGTTTCGCTGTTCTGGAGCCCTCCGCATACGGATTTGCGGATGGTGGGCCGGGCGTCCTCCGCAGGTTTCCGGGAAACCGTTTTGGTTACGATTCCCCCCGCCCCTCCCCGAAGGGCCCGGAAAAGCATCTCCTCGTTCCGGACATTGGGCCCCGCCGCAGGAAGCACGGGATTGGGAAAACGAAGGTCGTGCAGGGTTACCGAAAGATCAGCCATAGAATCGCCTCCTTAGAAATTCCGCAGCCTTTCGGGCTTCGCTGCGGATCTCCGGTTCGTCGAGATAGGGGAATTTTCCCTCGTGATAGAGCACCTTTCCCTCTACGAGGGTCATCCAGGCCCGGCCGCACCGGGCTCCGAAGAGCAGGTGTCCCATAAGATTTTCCAGGGCAATGGGGGTGGAAGGAGCATAATCGAGTATTGCCAGATCTGCGGGAGATCCCGGGGCAAGGCTCCCGGAACCGGGAAACCACATCTGAAGAGCATCGTAGCGATGGTCGAAAAATGCCCGCTGCAGGGCGCCGAAATCTTCCGCTGTCCCCGAGGCCTGTCCCAAAAGATACTGACTCCGAAGGGTCTGCACCATGTCGCAGCTCATACCGTCGGTGCCGAAAACATATCGGGATATGGCATGCCGATCCATGGATCCCACCCGGTTGTTGGCGTTGGATTCCGGATTGGTCACCACCAGGGGGCGGTATTTTTCGAGGAGTTCATACTCCGTATGATCCAGATGCACACAATGGGCCAGAAGAGTGCCGGGCACCAGGAGACCGTTTCGCAGAAGCCGGTCCACCGGGCCGGCGTATCCCTTTTCACGGCAATACTCCAAATCTGACCGGTCCTCGCCGCAATGAATGTGTATGGGCAGACTTTCAGGTTTTTCCCGGGCGATGAAGCGCAGTCCTTCGTCGCTGAGAGTGAAGTTAGCATGCATGCCGAAGACTCCGCACATTCCCGGATCTTCGAGAACCGAAGCCGCAAATTCGAGATTTTCCTCCACGTGTTCCAGAAAAGCTTCCCAGCCGTGACGTTCGGAGGCCTCGAAGCAGAGAACTCCTTTGAGCCCTCCGTATTCCAGAGCGTTCGCCACGATGGAGAGGCTTCCCTTGACGAAGCTCATGGAGGCATGATGATCCACCAGGGTTGTCACGCCGTGACGAAGGCAATCCAGTACCCCCGTGAGAGCGGAAAGATAAATCCCCTCTTCTCCCAGAGCTTCGTCCAGGGGCCACCACATCTGCTCGAGAATGCTTGGAAAATTCGGAGTAGGCCCCAGGGGAGCCATTCCCGTGGCAAGGGCGGAGTACAGGTGATGATGCATATTGGTAAGTCCCGGAAGAAGCAGGCGTCCGCCTCCGGAATAGGCAGGCATCTCCTTTGGGCACCATTCCGATCGAGGGCCGCAGTAACGGATGACGCCATCCGTTATTTCCACCACTCCATCGGAACAGAGAAAGCTCCGGCCATCCGTAACCACCACGTCGCGAATGCAGAGCGATCCTTCGTCCTCCCGACATTTTCCGGATACCATGACAATCACCTCCACGACAAAGTATCGTTTTTCAATGCTAGATGTAAACTACAAGTGCAACGGGGCTAAGATTTACAAGATTTAATGATAAAAGAATAGCCCACAGCAGGACACTTTCGTTAATATTGTTTTTGGAGAAAACCTATTGACGAAGGAGCCCCT
>Ga0334898_1000727_pt1 | contig 46849 bp, 41 predicted proteins | sample GraSluR3_MG_10_FD_207228 | JGI IMG/M metagenome (GOLD analysis project Ga0334898, IMG submission 207228) | Sludge microbial communities from methane-producing bioreactor in Wageningen University, Netherlands - Granular Sludge_3_08-R3 | ecosystem: Engineered > Bioreactor > Anaerobic >... | reverse complement strand
CGATTTGAATTGAATTAAAACACATCCCCAGATAATATTTCCGTATTAAGACGGAATATAACGAGAATTCATTATTTAAACGATTTTAATCGCGTTTTAAAAATTACATTTTGGAGAGGGGTATCATATATTTTGACACGATACTATGCGGTTTATAGTGCAACATGTTTGGGGACCGTCCTACAAACCAGGACGACTAAGGCGGCGGCGCGAAGCATGCCCCGCAGCTTGCTGCGGGGTGCGCCGCCGCCAGTTTGACTCATGATCTGGAACTCAAACGCAGGAGGAACAACCAGAACCTGGAACAAAGACCGCATCATGATGCTAAAAATAATTTTAATCACTTAATGAGCAGAATAGACTCTTTCGAGATAGCTGTGAGAAAAAGACTGATGAAAATCAAAGAGCTATGGCCGAATCTTACAGCGTTTTACTTTGTGGATGGTGCCCCAGCTACGAACAATGCCATAGAAAATTATTATTCTACAAGCCTCAAGACCCACAGGAAGAGACAGCTAAAGACCAGAGAAATTGAAGATCAAATGAGGCTTTCTGCTCTGAAAAGGGCGGGGATGTTCGGAAAACCTGAAAAAACGTTACTCGAAGCGTTCCTCATGTTCATTCCTTTCCTGGATCCAGGGTAATGGAATTTTAATATAAATGTACATTATAGTTAATTAATTAGCCTGAGCTATCGGATTTTAGTTTAATTCTATAACTAATATCTTTTCTTGAAAAACTATGTTAAAGAATAAATTTGAATTCACTAATATTCGTAAACACATTAAAGATAAAAGGGGAAAATGGGAGACTGTTTTGTTCTTAACAACCGAATATCACTCGATTTTTAGATTGTGCCCTCAGCTGCCCTTCTGGCATCCCTCCAGGGTCTCATCAAGCCAGTCGAAGATTCGCTGATTGGAGAGCCGACGGGCACCCATCTGGCAGTGCTCCCCAGCGCCCTCCTCGATGGTGAAAAGCATGTACTCCTTGGGGCTCTCGAGAGCGTCGTAGAGCTGCATGGCTCTTCCCGGCATCATCCAATCGTCCTCAGAATCCACCACCAGCACGGGGCAGCTGATCTGCTGGACGCAGTCTTTGAGGTTGTACTCCTGGCTCTTGATCAAAAACTCGTGAGGGGTGTCAACGCCGAAGGAATACATGCCGTGCTCTATGCTCCACCTCAGGCTGGTATCGTTCTTCATCGCCTCCCGGGTTCCTGCGTCAAACTCATCCGGGTAGTTGATGAGGGCGTACATCTCCTCAGGGCTGAAGTCTCTGGTATAGTTCAGCTCGTAGACCCCACCGTTGGCCACGCAGGCTGCGATTCTATGCTCATAGGCCGCAGCCCTCGGAGCCATGTATCCGCCCATGCTTATGCCCATCAAGGCTATGCCCCCTGGATCCGTTTCGTTTCGGGTGAGGACGTAGTCCACCACCGGCGTGACCACATTTTCCCAGTCCGGCCTGAAATGGAGCCCCTGCTCTCTGAGCACCCCACCCTGTCCGGGCCCTTCGAAGATCAGGCAGTTGTACCCCCTCTCCACTGCAGCCGTTCCTTGGCTGAAGTAGAGCTCCTCTGCGGTGCCATCAAAGCCGGTCTGGAGGATCAACGTCTTCCGGGGCTGATCAGAAGGGTCTGGCTTCAGGAAGTAACCGGGAAGCGTCGTATTCTCGTAAGGTATCTCCACCATCTCCACCGGGTGCGGCACGAGATCGATGGCCTTTCGGAAGCATTCGCGACTCTTTCCCCAGGTCTGAAGGATGCGGGGATCAACGGGATTTCCATGCAAGAAGAACTCTGCTGCGCGGTAGTATCCCGAGGCCCGCTGGTAGGCGTCCCGAGCGCTGACATTGTGTCCCTTCTCCAGAGACTCGTCTGCGATTTGATGAACGCTCTCTGCGGCGGCAAACCACTCCAGATACCAGCTCTCAAAATCTCCCGGATCGATTCGAGACGCAGTGATCAGGCATTCATTGATGTCCGCGCCACCATAAGACGTGACGCTCAGCTGTCTGAGCAGTTGAAAATGGAACTCATCATCCTGGAAGACGCGATAGACCGCAGCGCTAGAGCAGAACATTTTTTCCCTCGAATCGCCATTCTCTGAAGCAGAGGACAACTGAGCACCAAGAACCAAGATGCCCACTAAAAATGCTGTTGCAGTTCCTTTCATCCTTTCTAACTCCATATTTAAAGAAATATTTAATTTTTCATGAGGCTCTTCTAGGTGGGCTCTTCTTCTATTCTACCCCAACAAATATCTCTTGTCGAGTTAAAATATGTTACTAATATGTAACGAAGTCGAACCGTCTCCTAGGCTCCTCCCAGGTTACGTCACCGTCGACGTCCTTTTTGTCTCGCCCCGAAGTAGACCCAGGCCACCAGGATCAGGGCCAGAACGGCGGCCAGCCCCCAGTTGAGGAAGGACGAGTCCCCCGTTGGGCCATCTCGGTCGCGATTTCCATCTGTGCCATTGGGCGGCCTTTGGACTGGCCCCCTGACCACCTCGCCGGAGACGAGCTCCAGGTCCACCAGATCCTTCTCCCCTCCAGCGTAGATCCTGGCGATAGTCAGGTTCAGCCCCTCTCCCCTCTCCTCGTAGACGAAGCTCTCCCCGGCCCTGAGGACCGAGGACTTGAGGTGGCCGCGCCCGTCTCTCAGTTCAAGCCAAACGACACCCTCCCCGGCGCCCGCCCCCGGCTCGACATCCATCACCACCAGGGTCAGGTTATCGGCGAAGGTGAGGCTATCTCGCGTCGACATGAAGACTTCTACTCCACCAGCAGTCTGCATAACTAAGAGAACTGAGGCCAGAAGATACGCTATGCGGCTCATGTCTACTTATCCCATTTATTATCTCCTCCGCCCGAAGCGAAGGCTTTGACCACCGAAGAAGGTTCGTGGGGGTGGGAGGCCAGAGTCACTTTACGTCGGGAAAGGATTTATTAGTTATTAATCCCATCTGGTTAATACAAATATGCAAAAACGTAGCATCGGTGAGATTTATGGTAGACGATGTAGGGATTCTTGTTCTCGGACATGGCAGCACCAAGCCGTACAACAGAGAAATGGTGGAAAAGTGCGCGGAGCTTATAGGAAAAAGCCATACAGGCCCCGTGAGGATCGCCTTTTTGAACATGGACGAGCCGAACATCGCCACGGGCCTTGAGAGCTTCTCGGGAACCAACGTCAAGACGATCGTCGCCCTCCCCATCTTCCTAGCCCACGGAGTACACACCCTGGAGGATATACCAAATGAGCTCTCCGTGGACCCGAGCTCTCGGAAAGGGAAGTGCAAACTGAACGGAAACGAGGTGGAGATCAGGTGCGCAGAGCCCCTGGGCGTGGACGAATGCATCGCCTCCCTCGCATACCGGAGAGCAACGGAAGCCCTGAAGTAGCTCCGAGGTCAGCGGTCCTCGACACCATCCACGGCGCAGGGCTGATCGCAGATAGGATGAGGGAGGCTGGGATCGAGGCCGAGGCCTTCGAGGTCTACCACAATGTGCCGGACCTCTCGGGCTTCGACCTCGTCGTCGCCCCGATCCACCTTTCGCCAAGAAACCCCGCCCACAGAGAGGCGATCCGTCTCAAAAAAAAAGTGATCTCTCACCATCGGGCCGTCGGCGATCTTCTGGCGGGCGTTGGGGACCTTAGGGCCTTCGAGGTGACGGGGACGAGGGGCAAAACCACTACGGCCCTAATCCTGGCTCAGATTCTCTCGACCAGGGGAACGGTCACGTCCCACACCACCCGCGGGATCGAGGTCTGGAGGGAGGGCAAAAGCGAGGTCGCGGTTTCAGGGCTCAGCATCACCCCCGCCAACGTGATCCGAGCCTTCGAAGCTGCCTTGGAAACCGGCGCGACAGATCTGGTCTGCGAGGTGTCCCTAGGAGGGACGGGCCTCGCCGACTTCGGCGTCCTGACGAGCTTTGCCGGCGACTATAAGGTGGCGGGAGGGTCCCTCTGGGCCAGCACCGCCAAGCTCCAGATGGTCACCCTATCGAAGGGGGGCTCTAAGCTGATCGCGGGCGAGGACGTAGGGATCTCGGCCGATTTGACCTTCGGCCCGGGGCCGAGGGGGCAGGTCTGGTGCGATGGAAGGGAGATTCGGGCGGAGGGTGAGAGGGTGACTCTCGACCTCGGCGAGGGTCTCGATCCCGAAAGCTACGCGGAGGCCATCTCCGGGGCCGCGGCCGCGGCTCTGGTAGCTGGTTTGAGCCTCACTGAGATTGCTTCCGCCCTGGAAGGCTTCGAGGGGCTCGGCGGCAGGATGAAGAGCGTGGAGGAGGACGGAATTTCGGTCCTCGACAACTCCAACTCCGGCCTCCGGGCCACGGGGGTCGAGGCGGCTATGGACCGGATCGGCGGTGGCGGGAGGGTCGCCCTCGTCGTCGGAGAGGAGGCTGAGACGGTCTGTGAGGGGATGGAGATTCCGGCCTTGATAGAGATTCTGGTCCGCCGGCGCAGGGAGGTCGACATCCTGATCTTGGTGGGGGATAGGCTGGCGCCTCATGCATCCAGCCTTTCGGCCTTTACAGCTTCCGACCTCAACTCTGGTCTATCCCTGGCGAAGACCGGACTTGTGAAAGGCGACAGGCTAATATCATGCGTTAAATGTTTCAGGTGATATCCATGGTGGCAAGCGAAGTTCAGATACTGCATCCAAGGCCCAGCTCGATCGTGGCGGCCCTTTACACCCTGAGAGACCTGGGCGTCGACGTCGTCATAATGCATGGCCCCAGCGGCTGCTGCTTCAAGCACGCCCGCCTCCTGGAGGAGGACGGCGTCCACACCCTCACCACCGCCCTCGACGAGGCGGGCTTCGTCTTCGGCGGTCAGGAGCAGCTCACACGGCTTCTCCAGAGGGCGAGGGAGCTCTTCGACCCGAAGCTCATAGGCGTCGTGGGAACCTGCAGCAGCATGATCATCGGTGAAGACCTCCACCAGTCCGTCGTCGACGCCGACCTCGATGTGCCGGTCATCGAGGTGGAGGTTCACGCCGGATACCGGGACAACACCAAAGGCGTCATCATCACCCTGGAGGCGGCCCTGGAGAAGGGGATCATTGACCGGGCTGAGTTTGACCGGCAAAAGTTCCTCCTGGAGAAGGCGACGGAGGTCGAGAGGCTCTACGGAGCCGCAAGCCAAGAGTACCTGGCACCCGAGAGGGGCGAGATCAAGTACAAGGCCGCAGAAAGGCTTCTCAGTCTCATGAGCGAGGGGAAGAGGGGGATAAACGTCCTCAACGCCAAGAAGGAGACTGCCTACATGTTCGCCGACATCAACGCCGCCGTGGCCCAGGTGGCAAAGGATCGAGGCTCTGAGGTCAAGACCCTCGCAAACCTCGACGAGAATAAGGGGCTCGCGAAGGTTAAGAGGGATGCGAAGAACATCCTTTCGGGGCTTCTTGAGAGGGGCGTTGTGATCGACCGGATCATCGGCGGCCTCGATGAGTACCCCATCGCCGGAAAAGAGGTAGCAGAATGGCTGGCCGGAGAGGAAGGCTACGACTTTGCCGTCATCTCTGGGGTCCCCCATGCGGTACCGATGGCCGCGCTGGAAGGGGTGGAAGTCTTCTCCATCACCAACGGCCCGCGGCAGGTCCGGCCCCTGCGAGAGCTCGGCCACCAGCACGTGATGGTGGAGATCGACCTTCACCCCAAGACGATGGGCGTCTCGAGCATCGTCGAGTCGGAGTTCGGCGCCACCTTGCGGGGGCTGAACGAAGTGGGATAAAATAGAAAATCCAATGGACGGGGCCAGCGGCCCCGTTTTTAGACTTTTTTTAAATTCAGATCGCCTTCGGCAGCTCTGTGAGGAAGACGTAGATGATGAAGCCCAAAATTCCGATGAGGGCTATCCCCAGGATGGAGATCTTGGAGATCAAAAGGAACTCCTCCCGGGTGGGCTTTCTCGCCAGCTTCAGCACCCTGATGTACTCCCTGTAGTTGAACTTCGGGGCGCTTATGTTCACGTTCATATCGCCCAGCTTCTCCGACAGCTCGCCTTTGCGGCCGTTGGAGTTTTTCTTGCGGGTCTGAGCCTTCTCTTCTGACATTCAGGGGGCGAAGGGGGCTCCCTGGTGAAAAAGATTTCGATCAGGAGGGGCGTGGCCTTCTCTTAATCGAAGTCGGAAGATTTTTAACCGCCGAACCCCTGCAAAATGCGTCGATTTGGGATGTCTTTATGAACTGGAGCCTCCTCCTTGCCATAGTCCCCGTTGTCGTCCTCTTCCTCTACGGCATCGACCGTTTCTCCGAAGAGGTCCGCCACGCGGCTGGAGAGCGGTTCTGGACCCTTCTTCAGAATGCGACCCGCACCCCCGCCCGAGGCGCCCTGGCGGGGGCCGCCGTATCAGCTATCACCCAGTCCAGCACCGCCACCACCGTCATAGCTGTGGGGCTTGTGAACGCCGGAGCCATCTCCTTCCTGGGGTCGATAGGCCTCGTCATCGGGGCGAATGTTGGGACGACCCTCACGGCGCAGCTCGTCGCCTTCAAGCTGACCGCCTTCGCCCCCCTCTCCGTCGTCGCCGGTTTCCTCCTGGGCCTCGTCCGGGGACCTTACAGGGTCTTCGGAAAGCCGATCTTCTACTTCGGCCTCGTCTTCTTCAGCCTAAACCTCATCTCCGCCGAGATCGCCCCTCTCCAGGACGATCCGGAGGTCATCGCCCTTCTGGCGATGGCCGATGACGTTCTGATAGGGATCCTCATCGGCTTCGTCATCACCAACTTATTCCAGTCGAGCTCGGTGACGGCGGGGCTTATAGTCGTAATGGCTCAGAGCGGGCTTTTAACGCCGGCCGAGGCGGTCCCCATCATCCTCGGGGCGAACATCGGGACTACGACGACGGGACTCATCGTTGCCATCCGGATGAACTCCGCAGCCAGGAGGACGGCGGTGGCCCAGTTCCTCTTCAACCTCCTGGGGGTCGTCCTGATCCTCCCCCTTCTCGGGCCCTTCTCAGAGCTGATCCGAGAGATCGGGGGGAGCCCCGCCCAGCAGGTGGCCAACTCTCACCTTATATTCAACCTCTCCACCTCCCTCGTCTTCCTGGCCGGGATAAAGCCCTTCGGGAGTCTGGTCATGCGGATAGTCCCTGAGAAGGACGCGGAGGTCGTCTTCGTAACGCGGCACCTGAGAGACCCTCTCCCCGAGGACTCCTCCACTGCGACCGGGCAGGTCGAAATGGAGATCGTCCATATGATGGAGGTGTCGAGGGAAGTCTTCGAGAAGAGCCTGGAGGTGGGGGCGGGCAAGACGGAGGCCTGCGCGAGGATCGAGCACCTCCGAGATTATGTTGCCTTCCTCAACTCCGCTATCGAGGCGGCGGTCGTGGCCCTTTCGGATAGAGAGATGCACGTCGAAGATGCCGCCAGGATATCGATTTTGGCCCGGGTCTCCGACCTCGTGGCGTCGATGGTGGAGCAGACGGTCGTCATGGCAAAGAAGTTCGAGCATATGAAGGAGAAAAGGATGATGCTATCGACCGAATCCCTAGGAAACCTGATGGAGATGGCCGCCCCCTGTCGGGAGAACCTGGATCATCTGGTGGAGGCCTTCCCCGAGATGCCGGCGGAGGTGGACGAAGCCATGCGATACAACGACGAGAAGCTCCGGCAGCTCCTAAACTGGTACTACAAGAGCCACGTCCGGAGGTTGGCCGGAGGGAACAAAGCTGACGGCATGTTCTCTGAGATGCTCTTCTCGATAGAGAGGATCGGCTCTATCATCCGGGAGCTCCGAAAGACGACGATATCGATGGCGATACCCGTCTCACCGCTGGATATACCGGATCTGGTGGATCTCCCCGATGATGGCCGGTGAGGAGCGGCCGTGCCCTTCCTCCCGTCCCCCTGAGGGGGATCATCAAGAGATATGCCTCATCAGAGGGGACGCTTGCGATGGCGGGCTATACAAGCCTCCCCGCTATCGCCTCTGCCACCTCTTTTGTAGAGCAGTTTCCTCCCAGGTCCGGAGTTACGATTCCGTGGGCTAGTGCCCACTCTACAGCCTCCACGATCGTCTTCGCCTTTTCGGCCTCCCCAAACCACTCCAGCATCATGGCGGCGGACCTGATGGCGCCCACCGGGTTTGCGATCCCCTTTCCAGCGATGTCCGGGGCCGACCCGTGTATCGGTTCGAAGAGGGCGTACTTATCGCCAAGGTTTGCGCTGGGGCAGAGCCCCAGGCCCCCGACGATCCCTGCGGCCTCATCGCTGAGGATGTCTCCGAAGAGGTTTGTTGTCACGATCACGTCGAACTTTTTGGGGTTTATGATCAGGTTGTAGGCTGCGGCGTCGACGAGCATATCCTCGAAGGGGACGTCCCACCGGTGGGCCGTCTCACCGCAGATCCGAAGGAACAGGGTGTCGCTCTTGAGGACGTTGGACTTGTGGACGATGGTGAGCTTCTGTCTCTTGGAGGCTATGGCACATGCCCTCTCGGCGATCCGGAGAGATCCCCGGTGGGTTATCACCCTCAAGGTCGTAGCCTCCTCCTCGTCCAGCTTCTCGACCCCCGAGTACATCCCCTCGGTGTTCTCTCTCACTATCACGAAGTCCAGCCCAGGCGCCGAGAAGGGCCTGATGTTGGCGTAGAGGTCCAGCCCCTTCCTCAAGGCGAGGAGTACGCTTCTATACTCGGGGTCAGGCGGCGTGGTGATGGCGCCGAATAAGATGCAGTGGCAGGTCTTGATCAGGTCTAAATCCCCCTCTGCCATCGCCTTTCCCGTCCTCTTCCACCGGCCGTACCCCAGCTCCACGGGGACGAACTCCAGGTCCGCCCCCGCCGCCGCGAGGACGGCGAGAGCGCTGTCGATGACCTCTGGACCCACGCCGTCTCCTTTGACCAAGGCTACTCTCTTTTCAGCTCCTCTGCAAGACATCTTATCGCCTCCGCGATTCTGGGGGCCCCGTCCCCCCAATGGACCACAACGCCTCGGTGGCCCCGCGAGGTGGTGATCCCCCTCCGCTCGGATCTGCAGCACCTGGTGATGAAGGGACCCGTCGGCACCAGAAGGTCGTTGGAGAGGGGGCAGGTGTTAAAAAACCGATGCTCTTTTCCAGGGTACATCCCCCTGAATACCTCCCTGGAGACCTCGCACCCCACGATCAGGGGGTCGTCGATCTCGACTTTGTCCGAGTCCAGGGACCTGCCCAGCCCCGAGGCGGTGCAGGGGAAGTAGACGTCGTCTGCGTCGTAGAGGCTCAGGTCGAGGACCCTCTCCTTAAACTTCAGGGCGAGATCGCCGAGAACACCGGCCTCTTCCAGGTTCTCGATGACGTAAACCAGCCATGACGGTCGGGGCGGTACCACGTCCAGGATCTCGATCTCTGTGATGGCCGAAAGGTCCGGCCTGTGGACGAAGGTGACGTGTTCGTCGGGGCCCCGAAATATCACCGTCGTCACACTCTCCTGGCACAGGTCGGTGGCGAGGTGGATCAGCCTCGTCCGGTTCCGGGTGTCGATCTTCTCCGGGTACTCCAGGATCTCGTCCCCGCTGGCGAAGGACTCCATCGACCTCACCGGCCGCATGAACCCCTTCCCGGGCTCCGTCTCCACCGCGTAGATGGTGATCTCGCCACCGAAGTGGATGAGGTACTTCGTGGAGAAGTAGATGGGGTCGCCAGGCCTCGCCTCGGTGGCAGTTCCTACATACTTGTAATCTTCAGGGAATATCAAGCTGCTCCTTCCTTCTCCTTTCTTCGATGGAGGACGAGCCCACCGTCCTGGAGGATCGCCAGGAGGAAATCCGGAAGCATCGTCCCCGGAAAGATCCTCTCCCCTACGGTCACCGTTCCTTTCGCGAGGTCCACCTCCACCTCATCCCCCTCAAGGGCCTCGACATCAGCCTCCATCACCGCAAGGCCGACGTTGATGGCGTTTCGATAGAATATGCGAGCAAAGGATTTCGCCACGACGCAGCCCACCCCTGCCTCTCTTAGGGCCAGTGGCGCCTGCTCCCGAGAGGAGCCGCAGCCGAAGTTCTTCCCGGCGACGATCACGTCCCCCGGCCTCACATTCTTCGCGAAGTCCGGGTCCAGTCCCTCCATGGCGTGGAGGGCCAGCTCCTTGATATTCTTCGTCCTGAGGTAGGGGCCGGGGATTATGACGTCGGTGTCCACGTCGTCCCCGAATACCCATGCCTTTCCCCTGATCATGGTCGGGAGTTGGACCTGCAACGGTATATGGCTTTCCTATGGATTAGAGACGTGGACGATTACGAGGGGCCCGAAAAGCCGGACTATCGCGTCCAACAGGACCTCGCCGCCAAAAGGGAAGAGGTTATTAGTGACAAGGTCAATTAGTTCAGGCGAGAATACAGACGGTTCCGATAATTTACGGTGCAAGGAGGCGGTCCGACGTTAGAGGTTGAAGATCTCTGGGTGAGCATAGCGGGAAAGCAGGTCCTCAAGGGGGTGAACGTGAAGGTGGGGCAGGGCGAGACCCACGCCCTCTTCGGCCCCAACGGCTGCGGCAAGACGACTCTGCTCAGCACTATAGCGGGAATCCCCCGGTACGTGGTGGATAGGGGGACGATCAGGTTCAAGGGGGAGGATATAACTCACATGCCGATCCACGAGCGGGCGAAGCTCGGCATAGGGATAGCCTTCCAGCACCCTCCCACCATACGGGGGTTGAAGGTGAGGGACATGATCCAGCTCTGTAACCCCCAGGCGAATGCGGAGAAGATCCTTGCGGACCTCGACTTCGAGGATTTCGCCGACCGGGAGGTGAACAAAGGCTTCTCGGGGGGCGAGGTGAAGAGGTCGGAGATGGTCCAGCTCCTGGCCCAGGAGCCGGACTTCGTGATGCTCGACGAGCCCGACTCCGGGGTGGACCTGGAGAACATCAAGGTGATAGGGCGGGCGATAAACTCCCTCACCCAGAAGGATCTCAAGCCGAGCATGAGGACGAAGTCTGGGGTGATCATCACTCACTTCGGTCACATCCTAGACTACATGGCGACGGACAAGGCCCACGTCATGATCGATGGCACCATCGTCTGTTCGGGAAGCCCGAAGGAGATCCTGGAACAGATCAAGGTCAACGGATACGAGGGGTGTGCTGCATGTCTATGTCCCGTCTAGAGGAGAAGGCGAAAAAAGCGCTGGATAAGAAGGCTGCGCTGGGGACGGATATCGATATCGAGAGCTACGATTCCGAGTCGGAGGATTTCGGCGAGATCGAGGCCCTGGAGATGCTCCCCGAGGACATCCAGACTGCAGCCGTCAACGCCGGGGTGAGCCTCTCGGGCGAGTCGGCGGGCGACTACTTCCAGGTGGACCAGTCGGCGGTCCACAGGGGCTCCTCGATGGAGGGGATCGAGGTGATGGACATCGGCGCCGCCCTAAAAGAGCACAGCTATCTCGAAGACTACTTCTGGAAGCTCGTACCCATCGACACCGACAAGTACACCGCCGACGTCGGGATGCATCCCCAGGCAGGCTACTTCATCCGGGCGAAGCCAGGGACGAAGACCATCTTTCCCCTCAAGACGTGCCTCTTCATGGGAGGCAAAAACAAGCGTCAGAGGGTCCACAACGTCGTCATCGCCGAGGAGGGGTCCGACCTTCATATCATCACCGGCTGCACTACCCCTTCTCATGCGGGGAAGGGCCTCCACCTGGGGGTCTCTGAGGTCTATGTCAAGAAGAACGCTCACGTCACCTTCACCATGGTCCACAACTGGGGCGAGGAGGTGGAGGTGAGGCCCCGGGGCGCAAGCCGCATAGATGCGGGAGGGTCCATCTCCGAGAACTACATCACCCTCACCCCCGTCAAGAGCCTCCAGGCCTTCCCCACCGCCACCCTCGTCGGCGAGGGGGCGGTCGCGAGCTTCAACACCATTATGTACGCCCGCAGGGGCAACATCGACATAGGAAACCAGACCGTCCTCGCCGCCCCCCACACCAGCGCAGAATCGATATCAAGGGTTGTCTCCACCGGCGGCGAGATCATCAACCGGGGCCGTATGGTGGGCAAAGTCCCAGACATAAGAGCCCACGTCGAGTGCGTCGGGTTGATCCTCACAGAGAAGGGGAGGATCTACTCGATCCCTGAGCTGGACGGCTGGTGCGGAGGTCTGGACATGTCTCACGAGGCGGCCGTCGGAAAGATCTCCCAGGTGGAGCTGGAGTACCTGATGGCTCGGGGATTGTCCACCGACGAGGCCACCAGCGTCATCGTCCGGGGCTTTCTCGACGTCGAGATCAAGGGTCTTCCCCCGGCTCTCAAAGAGGAGATCCAGAAGATCACAAAGCTCGAGGAGATCTACGGAGGATCCTGAGCCAAAAGCCCCAAGAGCGCTTCAGATCTGGAGGGCAAAATCGGAGACGATCTCGTCGACGAGGTCGTCTCTGTTATTCTCGGTGATGGTGTAAAGCGCGAACTCCTCTCTGATCCTCTTTACGAGGGGGTCGCGGGACTTGGCGTGGACGACGACGAGCATCGGTTCATCGGATTCGAGAGCCAACTCCGCCGCTTTGGCGAACCTCCCGGAGAATAGCTCCATCGGCCCGGCCTCCGTCGATCACCACCCCCTCCGCCACCTCCACCGTTCTCTCTACCGCCTTCGCGCCGATATTTTCCAGATCCAGAGGGTGTATCCTGTATCTTCCGAGCCTCGACCCCACGCCTTCGATGGAGGCGAGGGTCCCAACCTCGCCACCTATTAGGTCCAGAAGCTCGAAGCCCCCCTCTCTCCATCGCGCCGGAGCCTCCTGGGTGAGGAGGCCGCCCGCCCGGCAGCCGAGTCGGGCAAGGATTTTTATGAGAAGCGTAGACTTCCCCAACCTCGGGGTGCCGGTTATGGCAATTCTTTTGGACATATGTTCGTCCTCACCCTTTCTACGAACCTGCTGAGGCTCTCGACGTCTTTTATCTCCCGGCGGACCATCCGTTTCAGCCGCTTCCTCGTCTCGAGGTCGACCCTCGCCCCCGTGCCCTGGAGGTGCCGTTCCATCTTCCTCGCTAGCTCCTCTCCGGTTCTGTCCCAGTCGGTGAGGACTATCACCACATCGAACTCTCGCGCCGCCTCCTCAGCCACATCCAAGGCTGGCCTTCGGGCCGCCCTGACGATGGGCCCCTCGACTCCCAGGTCCCGAAGGGACTTTTCGTCTCTCTCCCCCTCCACGATCATTGCGGCACCATCTTCTGATGCCTCCACCAGGGATGATACCAGCATCTCCAGAGACTCGGGATCAAGGCTGGGCTTTCTTGTCCGGGGCTCGCGCCCTTTCCGGCAGCCACCACGTCTTCTGCTCATGGGATCGGGCTTATCCCTCCGGCCAGCATCTTCTCTGCCTCGTCGGCGTCGATTCCCAGGACCAATACGACCTTTCTGGAGCTCTTCTGACCGGTCGTCACAGAGACCCTCTCGGCGGGTACCCCGAATAGATCGGCGATGGCCTCCTCGAGCTGATGGTTCGCCCTGCCTTTCGTTGGCCTCTCGGTGAGCTTCGCCTCAATGGACCTCCGCCAGGGGTTATAGCCCGAGGGGACGAGAAGTCTGCTGGACCCCGGCGCCACCTCGAACCTGATGAGAACCCCCCGGGGGTGGGGGTCGATGGCGTCGCGGATTTGGTCGGGGCGGTTCATAAAGGGAAAAACACCTCCAGGGCGACTTAAGGTTTTGCTCCCGGAATCTGGGCTATTCGACAATTCACAGAATGCGATTTAAATCCAGAATAAAACGCCGAATCTGCCTCAAGTTCCCTCAAAACCGCAAAAGGGGGGCAATGTTAAAATAACCTGAGGACCATGACGATCAAGGTTTTCATGCAGATTAGGCAAGTTGTCGTCCTGGCTGATGAGTCTTCAGAGGTGAACGATTTTCTTCTCGATCTGGAGCAGAGGGGGCTTGAGATCCAGAGATCCGACCCTGCCAAGATCCTGAGCGAGATCGTCGCCGCTGAGGGAGGTAAGTGGGGTGGACCCGATCGCCTCATCCTGTGCGATCAAAACTTCGACTCCAAACCATTCGGATCAGTGATCGTCAGGGAGGCCGTGAAGAATGGCTGCGGAGTCCTGATAGGTTCGAATCTGGTCGGGAAGGTCGGCCAGGAGATGAAGGCGGATGTGTCCCTCTCCGAGGAGACGAGGAAGGAGCTCGCCTCCGAGGCGATGTACAAATACATATCGAATGAGGCGGAGAGGCTTTCGACGCTTCAGGGAAACTGCCCCCGCTATCTCGTCTCGACCTATGAGAAGGTGCAGGACCTGAGGTACGGAGAGAACTGGCACCAGAAGGCCTCACTATATCAGAAGCCCAACGGGCTCGGCCTCCATAGGGCCGAGAAGCTCTGCGGAAAGGAGATGTCCTATAATAACGTCGTCGACTCCGAGGCTACCCTTGAGATGCTGATCGACCTGATGGAGTACGACGGCATGAGGGAAGATAGGACTTTAGCCGTGATAGTGAAGCACGCAAACCCTTGCGGCGTCGCCTACGGCCAGAACGAGGTGGAGGCCTACGGCAGGGCTCTGGCCACCGACCCCAAGAGTGCCTTCGGCGGCGTGATCGGCTTCTCTGAGCCGGTGGAAGCAGAGCTGGCAGAGAAGATGCGCGACCACTTCATTGAGGTGCTGCTCGCTCCGGGCTACGACCCAGAAGCTCTCGAGATCCTTCGGGAGAAGCCAAATCGGCGCATCCTGGACGTAAGCGAGCTTCTCGTGAGACGGGACCGGCTTTACGAGGGGCGCCAATCCAGAAGCGTCTTCGGTGGCCTTTTGGTCCAAGACTACGACACCGAAGACATATTGGAATGGAAGGTGGTGACAGAACGAGGACCCACCCCCACCGAGACGATGGCCCTGCGGTTCGCCTGGAAGGTGACCAAGTACGTCAAGTCCAACGCCCTCGTCTACGCCACCGCAAACCAGATAATAGGAATTGGCTCGGGTCAGGTCTCCAGAGTGGACTCAGCCAGGTTCGGGGCTGAGAAAGCCGAAGAGCACGGTCTTGAGACGAAGGGCACCGTCGCCGCCACCGACTCTTTCTTCCCCTTCAGGGACGGCCTCGACAGAACCTTTGAGGCCGGAGCCACTGCCGTCGTCCACCCGGGCGGGTCCATCAGGGACGGTGAGGTGATTGAAGCTGCAAATGAACACGGTATGGCCATGGTCTTCACCGGCATGCGCCACTTCAGACATTGAAAATGAATCGTATCGCAAACGGTCCAGAAGTGTCGGGCCCCAACGAGTTCAAGTGATATATCCAGTTCAAATGATATATCTATTAATATTTATACTATCTCTGGCGTGGACCGGCTCTTGCAGCTCGATCGTCGCCTCGGGCGACATCCAGGAGGCCATCGACGGGGCGATTCCAGGGGATACAGTGATGGTCTACGCTGGCGATTATGATCCATTCACCGTCGACAAACCCCTCACCATCCAGGGAATAGGCTCTCCCTCGGCTTGTGCCCGGATCCAAGAGCCAGCCATCTCCATCAGGGCGGACGGAGTCAAGCTCATCGGCTTCGAGGTGGTGGGGGTCCCGAGAAATCAGGACGACAAGTTCAGCTACTACATGGACCAGTCTAGTCGAAAGCCCCATTACGCCCTCAATAGGCCTAACTCGGGGATCCTGGTGAATGGCGACGACGTCGTCATTGAGGATTTGGATTTGCAGGGATCGGAGGCCGGCATTCTGGTCGAAGGATCCAGGAACTTCACCGTACGAAATTCGTCTTTTGTGAGATGTGAGAGGGGCCTTCTGCTCCAAGAATGCCGCGGCGGCAAGATTGAGGGGTGCTCCTTTCTGGAATGCGAGAAATACGGGGCATATCTCGAAGGGTGCGATGGAATCACGATCGAGAAGAACGAGGCGATAGAAAACTCAGCCAATGGAATGATGCTGAAGGAGTCCTCCGAGTGCTTCATATCGGATAACGAGTTCGTCGGGAACTGGAATGGCCTATTCCTCTGGAACTCCACCCTATGCGAGATCCAGGAGAACAGGGCGGATCGGAACAGCTATTACGGGATGGTCGTATCCTCGGGGTCCAACAACTCGATAGTGAATAACCTGGCCAGAAATAATGGAGGTGGCGAGTTCGGCCTCCTCGGGATAGGGATCAGCATCCAGGAGAACAGCAGCCGCAACCTGGTGGCGGGAAACATCCTGGAAGAGAATTTCAATGGTTTGGATATGACGAGAGGCTGCAGGTTCAACCTTATATTCTGCAACGAATTTTCCGAGAACAGTAACGGCCTCCGGCTGGACAAAAACGAGAATAACCTCGTATATAAAAACAACTTCAAGCGAAACCTCATCTCAGGCTACGACAACGCCAGCCACAACTTCTGGAACGCCACCGTCGGCAACTACTACGACGACTACAGCGGCCGCGACCGAGACGGCGACGGAACGGGAGACGACCCCTACTGGATACCCAAGGGGAGCAGCTGCGCCGTGGACTGGCGGCCTTTGATGCAGCCCGCTGAGAAGGTGATCGACCCCGAGAATGCCTGGGAGGACCTCGCCCGCTACGCCACCTATGAGCCCGCCGACGACCTCCCCTACAAGGTGGAGAACCAGACGATAATGATCGGGAAAAAGGAGCCCGGCAAGTGGTGGATCTAAGTCCCGATCTTGATGGGCTCCGCCATCGACCGCAGAGTGGCGATGGCTGAGAGGGCTGCCAGATAGCTGGTCTTTGGGTTTCGCGGGGATGGGACGTTCTCGACCCTGGTGGTAATCCGCCCGAAATCCCCCTCAGCCGATATCTGGTGGACGTTGACATCGATCTTTGGATCTGCCACTATTTTGACCATCACCCTCAACCCCCGCGCTGTGAGACTCAAGGTCGCCGCCACGTTGACGTTGGCGGGAAAGGCCTTAACAGCCTCTTCAGCTGGACCCTCGAATATCACAGTGGGCTCGGATATTGCGTCAAGATCGATCTTCATGTCTTCGACGTAAGGCGCCCCCTTGAAACCCTTCGGATTCTTGGTGGTGGTGAGGGTGACGATGTCGATCTTGCCTGCGCCCGCGGACTTCAGGCCGTCAAGGCCCGATATCGCCCCCGAGGGGATGTAGACTCTGCACCCGTTTTCTCTAGCGAGGTTTTCCACCATACGATAGACGTATCTGTCCAGAAGGGCACCAACGCTCATTATCATGAGATCTCGTCCCCTCTCAAGGGTGGCCTTCGCCACCTCCATAACCGCCCTCTGAGACGCCGCCTCCACCACGATCTCGGACCTTTCCACCAGATCTTCCAGATCCGAGAGCATCGGTTGGGCCTTCAGGCACTTTATCAACTCCCCCGCCCTGTCCTCGTTACGATCGAAGACCGCCACCAGTTCAGCCCCGATATCGCCGCGGTCTATGGCCATTGCGATCTCGGTCCCGATCGCGCCGCAGCCAACAAGCCCTATTTTCAGAACCATCGCAGCCTATAAATCGATGGGACAACAAAACTTTTGCGGTATGCTATCGTCTGAGCTGGAACGGTTCGTGCGGGAGGACCTGGGAGAATGGGACGACTCGAGCCCGATAGTTCCAGAAATTGATGCAAAAGCTGTGATTATCGTCAAGGAGGAGTGCGTCGTTTCAGGCCTCGAAGAGGCAGATCAGATCCTCAATTATTTCGGTCTCAAAGGCGAGCGTCTCGTCCAAGAGGGTGCTTCAGTCGGCGCGGGATCGAAGGTTTTGGCCATAAGAGGGAGGGCGAGGGCCATCCTCCAGGCTGAGAGGCTTCTCTTGAACTTCATGAGCAGGATGAGCGGAATCTCGACTTTGACCCGCGAATGCGCCAGAAAGGCGGGGAGAGTGAGGGTTGCGGGCACCCGGAAGACGACCCCAGGCTTTCGATCCTTTGAAAAGAGGGCGGTAATAATGGGAGGGGGCGACCCCCATCGGTTCGATCTCTCAAGCTCCGTGATCATCAAGGACAACCACCTAAAGCTGATGAGCCTCGAAGAGGCGCTTTCTGTCGCCAAAGCCAGGGCCAGCTTCACCAAGAAGGTGGAGGTGGAGGTGGAGAGCCTGGAAGATATGCTGATGGCGGCATCCTTGGGGGCCGATATAATAATGTTTGACAACATGCGACCAGAGATGATCCGGGAGGGCGTCGAGCTTCTAAGAAGAGAGGGGTTGAGGGATCGGATGATTCTGGAGGCTTCGGGGGGGATAACTCCCGAGAACGTCGCCGACTACGCCGCCGCAGGGGTGGATGTGGTATCCCTGGGAGCCCTCACCAGGTCTGCTAAATGGATCGATTTCAGCCTGGAGATAGAAGGGTGATTCTGGGAGGAGTTTTTATGAGTATCCCAACGATGTATAGACCATAAACGTTATATCTGTCGTTTAATGTCGTAGGGATCATAAACGTTATATCGTTCGTTCATGTTATTCGTATCTAACTCCGGTGGGTGGGAATGCGTCTGATCTATCTTGCGGTGCTCGTGCTCTTAGTTTTGTCCATGCAGCTGACGCTGATGGCGGCAGCTGCCTCTGATGAGGAAGATATTGAGAACGAGATCACGTCTCGGCAGTTCTCCTTGAAAGTGGGCGAAGGCGTCAAGATCGGAGACTACCGGGTGGAGTTGATAAGCGTCGTCTCGGTCATGGACGGGCTGATAGAGGTGAAGGTCTGGAAGAGAGTTAGCGAGTTCGAGGACTGGAGGGTGATGGAAGACCACAGAGATGCGAACTTCGACGAGGGGGCAGAACGCGGCGGCCTTACCCTCACGGTGATTGATATCTTCGATGAGGAGGCGGTCAGGATGAGGGCCGAGTATCGGACGAATTTCGGCTACCCTCAAAAGTACGTGACCGAGAGGGCGTTGGCTCCCAAAAACCTGCCGAAGCTCGAAGTTTCTACGACGGTGGACAAAACTGAGATCAGCGTCGGAGACGAGGTGAAGGCGACCGTCACAGTGAAGAACGTCGGGAACGATACCGCCAGAGATGTAACCATCCAGGATTCACCGCCTCTGCCCCAGTTCAGGTACCTGGCGGGATACCCCCCCAAGATCAAAAATCAGCTACAACCCGGCGAGTCCGACCTCGCCGTATACTCAATGGTGGCGGCCACAGAAGGTGAGGTGAAGATGCCGGCGACGGTGGCCAGGTACGCCGACTCCAAGTCGACGATCTACTCTGCGACATCCCCCTCCATCAAAATCGATATCAACCCCAAGAGAAGACCGAACCTGGTTCTGAATGTCGACCCGCCAGCGCCGATCAAGCACGGTGGTCAGGGGACGATAAACGTCACCGTCAAAAACGATGGTGATGCCAGCGCTTATCGGGTAGTGGTGAAGGCAGAGGTCGAATCCCAAGGTGACGGCCTCGAGCTTTTAAAGGGGAGCCTCGATGAGAGCTTCTTTGAGATCCCACAGGGGGAGTTGGAGACCTACTCTGCAACGTTCAAGGGGTCTCGGAGCGGAATCTACGACGTCAACCTTAAGGCCAGCTATCAGGGCGATGGAGAGATGATGCAGAAGGAGACGGCTTTCGAGGTGGCGGTCCTGGAGAGGGAGTACAAGTACCTCTACTACCTGCCGATTGTGCCCGTCCTGATAATGAGTGTATGGCTCTTCAGGCGGTACAGAGAATATAAATATTAAGTCGGAGTTTGAGGATAGAGAGAAGATTGAAACGAGCGAGATGACCAAAAAACGAAAGTTTCGAGGAGACCCTCGAAGGGCGTTAAAGTTGCATTTGAAAGTCGCTCTAAATCAAGAAGGCTAGGACTGATATCTATGTTGAACGTATTAATGCTGGGGATCGGCCAATGTGGGAACAGGATACTCGACGCGGTCAACAGGGAGTCTTTCGGCGGATCCTCCAAGCTCTCCAAATATTATTCAAGACAGAAGTTTCCCAGCAGGGTTGAAACCCTCGCGATCAACACCGCCGTCAACGACCTGAAGGAGCTGAAGTTCACCACCGCCAAAAATAGGCTCCACGTCCCAAACCTTCATGGGGTCGGAGCCAATCGGAGCATAGGAAAACAGGGCTTCTGGGACAACCGCGAGATGATCATGGAGGAGATCGAGAGAAGAGGCGACTTCGACATCGCCTTCGTGATGACCTCCGCTTCCGGTGGTACCGGGTCCTCCTTCGCCCCCCTCGTCGTCCACGAGCTTAAAGAGCGATACAAGAACATAACTGTCGTCGCCGTCATGGTCCTCCCCTTCAGGGAGGAGGGGTCGATATACCTCCAGAACGCTGCCTTCAGCATGAGGGACATCAAGGAGGTGGATTCCGACGGCATAATCCTTGTGGACAACCAGTACCTAAAGAGGCTGAGCGGCGACATCAAGACCGCCTACGACAAGATCAACGACATGGTGGCTGAGAGGATCTTGTTCCTCATCGAGTCCTTGGATAGCGAGATGCTATCAGTCACCGACCTCGGCGACTTCAAAACGGTGATGCGAGGAGGCCTGGGGATGGGGACCCTCGGCTTCTACGAGTCGGACAAGAAGACGACCTCCCTCACCTCGGCGATCGAGGGGAGCCTCAAGCCTGGCGGCCTCCTCTATCCCGCCGACGTCTACGAGGACGCTGCGAGAGCGATGATCATCATCCAGGGGTCGAGAGATTCCCTCGACGTCGACGAGATCACAAAGTCCGTCGAGAAGCTCTCGACCAAGATCGGACAGGTCTTCAAAGGGATCGTGATAAAGAAGGGGAGGCCGAAGGTCCTCTCGGTCTTCACTCTCGGTCAGGTCCCTGACCTTGAGATGCTCTACGCCCAGGCCGCCCAGGCGATCCAAGACGAGAAGAGCCGGAAGACGAGGGCCAAAAAACAGCTCGACGATGCCTTCGCCTACATCGAAGACCTGGAGGAGATCTACTGATCTCCCCAGTTCAAGACGTTTTTAAGGTTATACGATTGAGTCGGGCTTCCGCAGACTTTCAGTTCAGAATCACGGGCAGAACTTCTTGTACATCATCGCCTGAAAGGAGTTGACGCCCACGACTTTTGAGACGAGGGCAAATTCATCACCCTTTAGAGGCTGAGCCTTGGCCGGTGAGATCGGCTTTCCCTTCGGCGCATAGACCGCGCCGCCGGTCATCTTGGCGCAGATGTAGCCACCGGCATGCCCTGCCACAAAGATCTCCCCGCCCCTCATTTCGGCAGCTGTAAAGTCGCCACAATCTCCAGAGACAACGAGCCTCCCCCCCCTCATAAGAACTCCCGCGTTCCTGCTGGCATCTCCCCTAATCTCCAAAAGGCCCGCACTCATCAATATACCCGCGCTCATCCCGGTGTCCCCTTCGACCCTCAGAGCCCTCTTTGATCTGTTCCTCGCCGCCAGGGTCTCTCGGAGAAGGCCGTCATTCAGGACGAGTCCCCTCTCAACGTGTCTGTTCGGCGAAATAACCTGACCGCTTCGTTCCAGAACTTCCGTTATGGAGACGTACTTCCGATAGCCGGTCCTATCCGACTCCACCTCGACCACGTTTCCGAGGGGCTCGGCAACCTTCCCGCTGACGTAGATCGAGCCCCGGATCATGCTGATCCCCATCCGAGGCCCAACGTCCCCGTCGACGGCGATGGAGCCTGTGGACTCGATGGGGCCGCCGGTCCCACCGAAACTGGCGAGGTCCACCCCGAGGCTAGACCCAAGACGACCTCCGACGTCGCCCCGAATCGTTACGGCGTCGCCCCGCCGCAGCGCCTCCACCATATCCCGGCGGGTGAAAGAGCCGGTGATAACCGTGTCGGGATCGAGACGGGAACCCTGATGCTGCCAGTAGAAGTCGAAGGTGAAGTCGCAGAGGCAGCTTTCGCCCTCCGCGTTGATCACCATCAGTATAAGGTCCCCCTGAGCGCCGGAGTCATCTCCGTCCTCATCGTCATCATCTCCTGCCCACCATCTTCCGGGAGATCTTCACACCTACTAGAGCTATCGTTATCGCCAGAGCTGCCGATACTGCCAGGTACTCGGTGCTGGAGCCTGAGATGAGGGGGAAGGCCATGCCGGCGCTGCTAGCCAGGATGAAGACGCTGGCGCTCCAGAAGATGAGCCCTGTGGCGAAGATGAAGAAGGGGTAAGAGTAGGCCCTCTCGTCCCCCGCCCCCTCGATGTAGAAGTCCAGGATCTTGCCCAAATTTACGCAGATCCCGGCGGCCACATACCACCAGATGCTGTAGTAGACGAAGACCATGACCAAGACGATATACCCGTACCAGATCTCGCCGGTATAGTAGTCCCAGAACCTGGTGGACCCCTGGATCGTGGCGATGAGGACCAGGACTGCGGCCAGAACATAGGTTACGAAGGCAACCTTCCCCCGGCGGAGGTTGCCCTTGAAGGTTTGCTTGGTGCTCTCGATGAAATCGTCGAGGCCGAGGCCCCGAAAGAGAAGGTAGACTCCAACGGCGGCGAGGATGGCGATGACGGCAAAGTCCGACCGTCCCAAAAAGCTGAAGGTAGAGTATATGAGAAGAGCTAGGCCGAGAGGGATGAAGAAAGTGTGGCTGATCTTTGGGTCCCTGAAGACCTGTTTGAGGAGATAATAGGTGCTCTCCAGGTTGTGGCTCTGCTTCACGAGAATCCTTTTCACAGCATCGACTTTGACCCTCGACTGGATTATCGGGAGGATCGCCTCGTCTTCTGCGCCGTCGGAGACGACCACTACCCCCGCCGGGCGGAACCTCTCGATGAGGGCGTCGATCTGATGGGCGATCTTCCCGTCGGATACGAGGCCCACATTGGGGTCTCCCGCCACCGATGCGATCTCAACGGCCTTTCCCTGAGATGCGAGGTCGTCGTAGACCTTGATCCCTCCGAGGATTGTGTTCACGTCCGAGTCCTCGGGGTCGGCAAGGCCGAGCTTGAGGGTGGCTTCGACGTTGGCGTCCCTCCCGACGACAGGGCTCTCGACCCTGGCCTTCCTGCCTAGGTCGTCGTCTCTATCGATGCAGAGCACCAGGATGTCCATACTAGAAATACTATCGGTGAAGAATGTACTTAAAGATTCGCCGAAAATAGAGGTGCGAGCCTCTCAATTGCCGTATCTCGTTTTATTCCAGCACAACATCGGCAGGGGGCTCACAAGTCGCATTAGTTGAGCTTGCCCAGAATCAACAAAAGATATTTATCTACAGCATCGTAATATGACGATATATGTTGCCTTTCAAATTAGTCCTCATATTGACGCTGGCGCTGGTGGCTCCAGCCTCAGCCTTTACCTTCGACAACATCCAACAAGGTGTCGACCTTTACAACTCTGGGGTGGAGAGCGCTCCGGGGGTTGTTAAGGCCCTTCTCGGAGACGAGAGGATCCAGATAGAGATCACAGGGGCGAACGGGACGGTCCTGATGGCAGGCCTTGAGACGAAGAACGCCGTGATCGTGAACGCGATGGAGGGGGAGGTCGAGGACCCGACGATCGTGCTGGAGGCTTCTGAAGAGGCGGTGACGAGGCTCTATCAGGCGGACGACCCGGTGACTGCCTTCGAAGAAGCCAAAAAAGAGGGCGAGATCTCCATCAGAGGCACCACCTTCACCTCTAAGCTGAAGGTCTCTGCGGCCTTGGCCAGCACCCCGGCCCTCAGGTTCTTTGCGAGCCTCATGGGAAAGTGATCTTCACTTGCGGAGATCTAAGTTCTCCGCCACAATTTTGTGGGAGCAGAAGTCGCCGCACATGGTCAGACCTTGCCGTCGACCGGCGCCTTATCGAGCTTTTATCTATTTCTCTCCTAAAGATGCCATCTTATCTAGCGCAAAGTAGATAAAATTGGTTTGTCTTAACTCAACCAAAACTTATTTAACTGCGGGCCGATATGGCATTAAATGCCGGTTCTTCCTTCAGACCTCCTGAAGAACCAGAGCTGAAACCGAGCACAGGCAGCTTGGACAGCAGCAACCCATAGACCGAAGAAAGAGGGAACGCCCCAGAGCACGACCAGCGACTGGTTTGCCCTCCTCCTGGAAAGCAATCCATCGTGCGAGGGGTTTTTACCTCGACCGGATGGTGTCTCGCGCGCAAGGTCAGATTCGACGGCCCTCGTGGATGTTCACAACTCTCCCGCCGCGGCTGGCCGCGCGAGCCTTCCATTCGCCATCCTCGATTTATCCTTCTTCGATGACAATTTAGCCTTTGCCCGGTTTTAATCAAATCAATTTGTCTTTATTCAACAAAAACTTATTTAAACTTCGACCTACATGCCCAATATGCCGGTGCTCCCAGCCCGGACTGCCGGACCAACAGCATCCAAGCAGGATGCGAGAACCGAAGAAAGTGCATGGAAAACCCTATAGACCGATAAGCTCCTCGGCGCGTCGTCCCTCATATGAGCGAACTTCGATGCGCCGGAGCTTTCACCTCCACCGGACGGGGACCTCGCCCTCGGCTGTAAATCAGATCACTTGCGGATCGTTGCCTCTCTCTTCCGCAGTATGCGGCCACGCGAGATCCCCATTTGCCATTTTCGAGGCTGAATGTGAGGCTTCTGCAATTCGGAGCTTTCGCATAACAAGCCGGCAATGAAGGCGATTCACTATGTGATGAAGGGAGGCTTCACCGCTCTCGACTTTCCCAACGAGACGACGGTGGTCGTCACCGAGGAGAAGGAGGGGGACGTCCTGGTGGTTGGAATCGACGACGTGACCACTAACTACGAAGAGGAGGTCGCATGGTGGATCTTCAAGGTCAATGGAGCAATTCAGAGCCATTCGGTTCAAAACATTCGGGACTACACAGACTCGGAGAGTTTTCGGGACAAAAATCAAATTGAGTGCGGCCACCCCGCCCTAAAGAGCGGGGCATGCTTCGGGCTGCACGCCCGGTTATCCGGATTTCAGATATCTTCGAATCTTCGTCGCCCAAATTCACGTGATCAAAACGATTGAAACTCCGCGTTCGGTTTCCCCTGAGAATCCTTAATATGGTGCTTGATCAGCAGTCACCGCATTTTGGAAGATCCCTACTGATAATCAGATGCTACATTATCAAAAATGGCGGTTTTATCGAGTTAAGACAAAAAAGTTTAATTACAAGAAACTAATCTTGATCAACAGAACTAGAACTAACTCAAGTTAAATTGACAGGAGGTTCGAGGTTTTTGAGAAACGTCCTCAAGGGAATTGAATTAAAACTATTTTATGAATATGTTCTACAGGTCGTCGCCTCGTCTGAGGAGATTCATTTTGATGATTTAGCGTGGATTGAAAATGAAAATAGAGCTCTTATAGCTGCTATTTTGGGCTATGAAGGTCACGAAGATCGCGGGACGCTCTTTCGATCCAGATCATTTCATCCACCTTCCGGAATTCGGCAGACCATCAAATATTCGTGAGGTGAAATCAAGATGAAACTGTTTTTCAAATTCATGGAGATAGGCCTTATCCTCCTGCTTTCGATAGCGGCGAGCGGAGCGGCCCAAGACTTCCCCCTCTCCAGGGACGATCCCGTCATCAGAGACGCTGTGGGCTATATTCTATCCTGCCAGAACGAGGACGGTGGGTTCGGCAACGAGCCCGACTCTTCGACGAGCAGCATCGTGCCGACGGCCAACGCCGCCATGGCCCTCGCCCTCACCGGCGACTTGAGCCGCGCAAATAAGGGCGGCAAAACGCCCCTCGATTACCTAGTCGCAAACCCGCCCGGCGAAGGCGTCACTGGTGGAAGCCTAGGCCGGTACGTCATGGGGATCGTCGCCGCTGGAGGGGACCCCCGAGACGTATCTGGGGTCGACTACGTCGAGAGGCTGAACGAGTTCGCAAAGCCGCCTTACGGCGAAGAGAACCTCTTCTCCGAGTCTTACATCCTTCTGGGCCTTGTGGCCGCCGGCGAGTCAGAGTCGGCGGAGGCACAGGCCTTCATATCCTACGTGAAGGGCAAACAACACTCCTCCGGCGGCTGGGGTTGGGGCGGCGGGGCACCGGACCTCGACACTACCGGGATCGTCACCTGCGCCCTCCTGGCCGCGGGCGAGGACCCAGACTCAGAGCCGATAGATGACGCCATAGAATATATGAGAACTCAGCAGAACGATGACGGAGGCTTCCCCTCCTCGGGGATGAGCGCCGACTCGAACGCCATCAGCGACTATTGGGCGGTCATGGCCCTCAACGGAGCGGGAGTCGACCCCACCGAATGGCGGAAGCAGAGCGAGACTCCCGTGAGCCACCTCCTGAGCTGCCAGCAGGATAGCGGAGTCTTCTGGTGGAAGCCCGACTCCCAAGGAGGCGCCGGATTCCTCGTTGAAGCGACCTCCTACAGCATCATCGGCCTGATGGGCGAGGCCCTCCCCATCACCGCCGCCGAGCCTGGTGAAGAGGGAGAGGGCGCCACTGTCACGGTCACCGTTCTGGGGGACGGCGAGCCCCTCTTCAGCCGGGATCTGGCGATAGGGGCCGATAGCTTCAATAAAGACGGCTTTGAGGTCTCAAATCCCACCGTCCTCGGGGCGCTCCAGGCGACGGGGCTCTTCTACACCCTCACCGATTCCGACGGCGCGGGAAGCCCGGCCGTCTCTGACCTGGAGGGCTATGGTTCTCCGATCTACTTCGTCGACGGCGCAAGGCAAACCGACCCCATCGGCGAGTACGAGCTGACGGGCGACGAGTGCGTAGTTATTAGCGCTCCCGCCACTGTTCTGCCGCTCTGGCTGACAGCGCCGGCGGAGGTCGTAGAAGGGACGGCGTTCACCATCGAGGTCACCTCTGAAGATCTGGACGACGATAGCAACGTCGTATCAGCTCCCGTGGAGGGCGCCACAGTAACGGTGAAGTCCAACACCATCTCCGCAGATTATACCACCGATAATGATGGAAAGACTCCGGAGATCACCTTCAAAGAGTCTGGTGAGTACAGGGTCGAGGCGAAGAAGGACGGGTACATCGACACCTTCTACCTCAACTGCGGATACCAGATAATAAACTGTCAAAGCAGCGAGCCCGTGGACGTCACCATCCACGTACTAGGGAACGGCGCTCCCCTCTTCAGCGGCGAGGTAGAAGTCAACGCAGTCGGGTTTGAGAAAGACGGATACGAGATTGATAACCCGACGGCTATGGGGGCCCTCGAAGCGACCGGCGTCTCTTATTCCCTCGGCGATCCCTGGGGCATGGGAAGCCCCGCGGTCACCGATCTTGTGGGATTGGGGATGCCCGTCTATTTCGTCAACGGTGCTTCTCCAGACGTGGGCCTCGACCAGTATTTCCTGAGCGATGGGGACTGGATCACCGTCAGCGCACCTTACACTGTATATTCGCTGAAGATGACGGCTCCCACCGACGTTATCGCCGGAGAACGATTCAAGATCAAGGTTGAGTCTGAAGAGTATGACGCTTCGTGGAACAAGGTGACGGTACCTCAGGAAGGCGCCACCGTCACCATCGGTTCTCAGACCTACACCACGGGGGCCGACGGAAATACGCAGGATATAATGTTCACCTCGGCGGGTGAGTACAAGGTCCGGGCCGATAAGCCCGGGTACATTGGAACCTACTACCTGACCCCCGGCGGCTACTCCATTATAAAGTGCGAGGAAGGAGAGATCGTCACAGTCACAGTTCATGTCCTCGGAAACGGGGATCCCCTCTTCAGCGGGGAGGTGGACGTCGGCTCCATCGGCTTTGAGAAGGACGGATACGAGATCGATAACCCGACGGCGATGGGAGCCCTGGAAGTGAGCGGCGTCTCTTATTCCCTCGGCGACCCCTGGGGCATGGGAAGCCCCGCGGTCACCGATCTCGCGGGATTGGGGATGCCCGTCTATTTCGTCAACGGCGCTTCTCCAGACGTGGGCCTCGACCAGTATCTCCTGAGCGATGGGGACTGGATCACCGTCAGCGCACCTTACACAGTATATTCGCTGAAGATGACAGCTCCCACCGACGTTATTGCCGGTGAACGCTTCAAGATCAAGGTGGAGTCTGAAGAATACGACGCTTCTTGGAACCTGATCACAGTTCCCCAGGAAGATGCAACCGTCACCGTCGGATCTCAGACTTACACCACAGGGGCCGACGGATACACGCCGGATATCATCTTGACCAGAGCAGGCGAGTACAAGGTCAAGGCCGATAAGGCAGGGTACATTGGAACTTACTACTTGACCCCCGGCGGCTATAGCATCATAAACTGCCTTGAAGCCGAGGGAGAAACCGTCACGATCCACGTCCTGGGTAACGGAAATCCTCTATTCAGTGACGATGTATTCGTAAGCTCCGTTGGCTTTGAGAAGGACGGATACAATATAGAGAATCCGACGGCGATGGGAGCCCTGGAAGCGAGCGGCGTCTCCTACACCCTCGGCGACCCCTGGGGCATGGGAAGTCCCGCGGTCACCGATCTTGCGGGATTGGGGATGCCCGTCTATTTCGTCAACGGTGCTTCTCCAGACGTGGGCCTCGACCAATATTTCCTGAGCGATGGGGACTGGATCGCCGTCAGCGCACCTTACACTGTATATTCACTGAAGATGACCGCTCCGACGGAGGTCGCCATAGATGATCCAAACCAGAACCCCTTCAAGATCAAGGTGGAGTCTGAAGAGTACGACGCTTCTTGGAACCTGGTCGCAGTTCCCCAGCAAGGTGCTACTGTCACCGTTGGATCCAGAACTTACACAACAGGGGCCTACGGATATACGGAGAACATCACTTTGATATGGGAGGGAGAGTACAAGGTCAAGGCCGATAAGGCGGGGTACATTGGAACCTACTACCTGACGCCAGGCGGCTATCATATAATCACCGCCACCGGCGAGATCGAAAGCGACTTAAAAGTGAATAAGACGGCAGATAGTGATACTGCTGAGCCCGGCGACATCATCACCTTCGAGATAAATATCTGCAACGGTGACAACGCAGCGGTGAAAAAAGTCAACGTAACGGACTTCCTTCAGATGGACTCGGGGTTCGTCTACGCTGAACCTTGGCCGAACGAGACGGCCGAAAATGAGCTGATGTGGAACCTCCCGGGGGAGATAGCTCCTGGCGAATGCAGAACGATCAACCTTAAGGTGAAGGTCTCGGAGACTAAGCCCTCAGGCTATATCCTAGAAAACTGTGCCAAAGTGGTGGCCCTCAACGATACCGACGTTTTGATCGGCGCTGAAGGCTGCGAAAAAGTCAACGTCGGCATCAGTGACCCTCTCGCCGTGACCAAGACCGCCGACAAGGAATCTGTGGTGCGGGGAAAGAAGGTCAAGTATACGATAGAGGTCTGCAACCTCTACAAAACTCAAACGCTGACCGAAGTGGCGGTCCGAGACGCCTTCAGCCGGGATGTTGAGTTCGTCTCCGCCGATCCGGCGCCCGTCCGCGATTACAGCGATGGAGAGCGCTTCAGCGAAATCGCCTGGACCTTTGGTTCGATCGGACCCAAAGAGTGTGAGGAGATCACCCTGGAGGTGATCGTCCCCGAGATGCAGGACTTCGTATTCGGGATGGAGCAGAGCATAAGGGGCGAGGGGTTCGTCAACGTCGCAAACGACTACTCGACGACGCCACCTGAGTACGTCCTCGAAAATGTGGTCAACGTCAGCGCCAAAAACAGCACGAATTGTCTCATCGAGGCCTCGGCCAGCGCCACCGTCGGGGTGACCGACCCGGGAACCGAGCTCTCCACCCGGGAGCACGGGAGCGGGAGCTACGATAGCAAGGATCTGGTGGCGGTGAAGACCGAGGGCAAGTCCATCGAGATGGCAAAGGACGTCTCGGCGACCTACGCCACCACCGCCATCGGCCTCTATAACAACCGCTCCGTCACCTACTCCTCGAGATGGACCCAGACAGCCTCTGGAAAGAACAGGATCACAGGAACCACCATGAGCGAGGCCTATCGGTACGCCACGTCCATAGACAGGGACTCTCACTTCAAGCTCGACGAGACGAGCACCTCGATGACCTTCGACTCGGAGTTCGAGGGGATGGGAAGCTTCAGAGTGTTCCAGAAGCCGACCACAGAGGGCGGCCCCGCTGACTTCGAGTCCGAGGAGACCTATTCGGGAAGCTTCAAGATCTATCAGGTCACGAACGGCTCCAGCATAAAATACGAGAAGGCCGCCTCGGGAACGGGGTCCGTCTCGGCGGATAAAAGGATCGGTGACGAGCAGCGGTCTTACGAGTCCGGCTCCGGCGCCTACGAATCCGACGAGATCATCGAGGCCGCGACCAACTACATCGCAAAAGATATCAGCCTCGCCTATCAGCCGACGAGCTTCGACCTCGGAGGCGATCTGTCTGCCAGCTCCTCAGCGAAGTGGAAGGAGGGGATCTGGTCGAAGAACGTCAGCAAGAACAGCACCATCTTCATCGGCGAAGAGTTCTCAAGCCTCGACCGCCTCGATAAGGAGACGTTCGTCAGAGGCCTGGGCGACGTGGCCACGGAGGCAGAGTTCTCCGGGACGGGACGGTTCAGGACGATATACGTAGACACCCTCGTCAACGAGTCGGATAACGAGTCGGTCAACGGTTCCATGAAACGGCTCCGAGATGCCGATATCGAGATCGACGACCTGTACTCCGGTGACTACTCCATCCAGAGGAGGGCGATCTTCGCCGGCGCCTTCGAGTACGACGAGCCTCACCTCTCGGCCGAGAAGTCCGGCGAGATCTTCTACGAGGAGGACGTCATCCACGCTCGGTACAACATAACCCTTAAAAACGACGGCAATCGGGCCCTCGGACCCCTGCTGATAAGAGACCTCTTCCCGTCCGGCGCGGTCTTCATCAACGCCTCCGAGAGGACGTCGAGCCTCTCCTCTGATACCGCCGAGTGGACCTTCCTGAACCTGGGGCTCGGCGGCGCCCTCACCTTCACATTGTGGCTCGACGTCACCGAATGTCGCGGCGACGAGATCGTCAACAGGCTAGAGGCCTTGGCGGGCACCAACGGAAACGTCACGACGGCCGCAGCCTTCTCCGCACTCGAGACCGACTGGCTGAGCTGGCACGACGACGCATCGGTGACGGCGACGATGTTCGGCGAGGTGGAAGAGGACGATCCGAGGGTCATAACCTATACCCTTACCGTTCAGAACCTCGACGATAGCACCAGGGTCGCCGAGGTGACCGACAAACTCCCGGCGGGGATGAGGCTTCTCGACTCCTCGGTGGAGCCTTCATTCGTCGACGGCAATATCATCACCTGGACCCTGATAGACATCGGCCCTTACGAGGCTGAGAAGATCGTCTACCGGGTCGAGGCCCTCCGGAGCGGCAGGTTCCTCAACCGGGCCGTTGTCGACGCTCGGTCCATCCACGGGCCCGGCCAGCCATCGGTTTACGCAAGCTCCATCGTCGAGATCGGCGAGTTCGAAGGAGAGGAAGAATCACCGCTTTCGATATGGCATCCGCCCGACTGGGACTTCGTTTACATGGACTATAAAAACAACCTCACCTGCGAGGAGATCGTCAACCTGAAAGCGCCCGACGGCGCTTAAGAAGGTCACCGACGGTGAGGCTATCGATCGCAAGGCCATCCCCGAGGACGGAGCTGGAGTATCGGAGATCGACGATCCGACCGATTCTGGTCGATTCGAAAGCTCTCAGGAAACGTCGATCTGGCGATGAGCTACATCCTCACCTGCCAGAACGATGACGGTGGGTTTGGCCCCAAGCCCTGAGAGGAGAGCAGCCCCTCGCATCCACCTCCCTCGCCACCATCGCCTTGGATGCTGCGGGAAAGGACCCCGCCAACCAGTTGAAGGGCGAAAAGAGCCCTGCAGACTACCTGGCCTAGAACGGTGACGAATTTGCCAGCTCTTCGAACGTCGAGGGATCGGAAAGGCCCTTGACTACATCAGGTCGGAGCAGTATGACGACGGTGGCCTCTCGTCCCCAGGATCAAACTCCGACACCGACGGCTGGGTGATCATGGCCTCAACGCCGCGGGCCAGGATCTTCAAGATGGCGAAGGCTCCTCCTTCGAGTGGACGGCTCAGGGAATCGTGGCGATGTCAGGAGGAAGCCTTCCACCCCAATTCCCGGAAAAATAAGAGATGACCGCTGGACTGCCGGGAGGGTCTTATTCGGTCGTCCATTTCGGTCGGGCTGTGGAGCCTTCTGCCACGGTCTCCTCGGTAGTTACGTCCACTGCGCCGTCTCCCCTCATAGTCTATCTCCAACGTCGCCTCCTCGGCCGCCGTGGCGAAGACCAGCAGAAACGCCACTACAGCACCACAAATAATTCAAGTTAATTTTACATAACTCCAATTAAACTTATATCATATGCCGTACCTTTTCAAGATACAGGAAGCCGAGGACGAGTCGGACTTCTGGACCGCAGACGGCCGATGTGCCGACTGATGGATCGCGAGATTGAGATATGCGAAAGGTGATATCATGGCAGAAGAGAGCAGGAAGGCGATTAAGCTGAGTGATCTCAACAAGTTCCTCTCTGAGGGGGAGATCCGCTCCCTTGAGGGACTCTCCCTCGAGGGCGATATCGAGATAGAGGTGGACGTCGGCGGAGCAGACTTGGGACCCATACTCATGGCGGGTTTCGGCCAGGAGATCGTCAAGATGGCGACCCAGCTTCTCAACTTCTCCAAAGCTCTGGGATATCCGGCCGACACCCTGCCGGTGCCACCGAAAAAGTAGTTGGATTGAGCTGTTCATCTTCGAAATGCAGAGTGGGGAGGTCACGGCAGGATTCTCAGAATAAAATTGGTGGCCTTTTCAATAAAGAGGTCACACTTCCCAGGCCGCGAGCACCCTCTCCAAATTTATGTAGTCTCTTCTTCCCCCGTTTTCGAGGACCAGAACGCCGTCTGCGCTTCCGACAACCCTACCTCGCAGCCGCTCGTTTCCTCTTCCGCCGAAGTAGACTTCGACCTCCTTGTTGTAGAGGTGTTCCGATATGAACTTGTCCATCATGGAATTCTCCCCACTTAAACGGTCTTTCTTGACTTAAAAAGACTTTAAAGGTGATAAAACTTGCGGTATAGCTTCGAATTGGAGTTAAAATCAGAAAAAAGCGTTTTTAACTTAAATTAAATTCATCATATAAAGTTGAATCTAGTCAAATCGACTGAATTTAAAAATTCAATCCCTTCCTAGCCGAGCTTCGGTCTCTCCCCTAAGGGTGCCAACTAATCCAGCCCCAACGATCCAGCCCAAATAAATCAAATTAATTTGTCTTAATTCAATCGAAACTTATTTAACGGAGGACCAACATGCCAATATACGCCGGTGCTTCCCTTCAGACCTCCTGAAGAACCAGAGCTGAAACCGAGCACAGGCAGCTTGGACAGCAGCAACCCATAGACCGAAGAAAGAGGGAACGCCCCAGAGCACGACCAGCGACTGGTTTGCCCTCCTCCTGGAAAGCAATCCATCGTGCGAGGGGTTTTTACCTCGACCGGATGGTGTCTCGCGCGCAAGGTCAGATTCGACGGCCCTCGTGGATGTTCACAACTCTCCCGCCGCGGCTGGCCGCGCGAGCCTTCCATTCGCCATCCTCGATTTATCCTTCTTCGATGGCGAGTCAGACTTTGCCGTCTTAATCAAATTAAGTTGTCTTAATTCAACCAAAACTTATTTAACTGAGGTCCAATATAGTGTGGTATGCCAGTGCTTCCCTTCAGACCTCCTGAAGAACCAGAGCTGAAACCGAGCACAGGCATCTTGGACGGCAACAACTCATAGACCGAAAAGGCTCGGACGCATCTCAAAAGACAGGTTTGCCCTCCTCCTGGCGTGCCCTCATTGCGCCCGGGCTTTCAACTGACCCCGCGGGGGTCTCGCGCAAAATCTGAGTATCTCGCCTCATGTTGGTGCGCGCGATCCCCGTTCGCTATTTTTTGATGATCGTCTTTTGAGCGTCGTTTCGCTTTTACCCCTGCTTTAATCAACTTAATTTGTCTTTACTCCAGCAAAACTTATTTAAACTATGACCCACATGCCAAATATGCCGGCGCACTCCAGGCCCGGACTGCCGGACAGACAGCATCCGAGTAGGATGCGAGAGTCTCAAAAAGTGCATGGAAAACCCTATAGACCGATAAGCTCCCGGCGCATCGCCAAAGGCTCATTTCCCTCATGTGAGCGAACTTCGACGCGCCGGAGCTTTCACCTCCAACGAACGGGGACCTCGCGCAAGGCTGCATATCACATCCTCCTTGGATCCTCTACTCTCTCTTCCGCCATTAAGGGCTGCGCGAGGTCTCCATTCGACATATTCAACCATCGTCTTTGTAACAACTGTTAGCCATCCCCAACGTAATCAAATTATATTTACTTTATTCAATCAAAATTTATTTAACTGGGAGCTGCCATGGCATTGTATGCCGGTGCTTCCTTCAGACCTTCTGGAGAATCCGAACATAGTACAGGCAGCTTGAACAGAACAACCTCATGGGCCGAAATGCTCAGATGTATCATTGAAGATCGGTTTGCCCTCCTCCTGGTGCAAACCTTGGCGCGTCGGGGCATTCACCTCGACCGGATGGGGGTCCCGCGCAAGTCCCGATCTTGTTGCCTCGAGTTGGTGCGCACGATCCCCGTTTGCTACATTCTATCATCAAAATCATCATTCGAATTCATTATTATTTTGTTCCTATTATTCATAAATCCCTTCCAAATATCCAAATACAACTCATATTATTTGTCAATTGATTTTAATTTGGGCGAAATCTATTTAAGAGATGAATGCAACTATGATTTACTTAGATAAAGTTATTTGGTGTTAACTTGAAACTTAACCGAAGCTGCATACCCATAATCGTGTTATGCTTGTCGCTGGCCGTTATGCCAGCTGCAGATGCCGCTTATACCGCATTTGCCTGGGAGTATGGAGATACTCTCACAGTTTATGGAAACGCCAATTTGGACGACGTCGTAGACGAAAATGACATAGAATACGTTCGGGGGATCATCGACGGAACAGAAGATGAAACTCAGTTTGCAGATGCCAACTACGATGGTCAGATCGATGAGTATGACGTCGCTCAAATTGAACTGATCAAAGCTGGAGAGGAGGATCGCCTCGTCATCCTGGACATGTCCAATCGTACCGTAACTGTGCCCATGCCAGTAGAACGAATTGTAGCAGTGAGTTCGGACTCTTTACGAACGCTGGTAGTGCTTGGTGCCGAAGATAAAATCGTTGGATGTGGCTACCCAACTAGTTGGTCCCCAATATGGTATGCTGCACCCGAGCTGGAAGACCTTCTGGATATCAGTGGCGGAGGAGACGGCTTAAACGTTGAATTGGCGATGTCTTTAGAGCCGGACGTCATATTTGTAGCGACTTCGGCCAAATTAAACGCCGATGAAATTCAGGAGAAGTCCCAGGTTCCCACCATAGCCGTTAGCAGTTATCCAAACGACCTCTGGATCGTCGATATGTTCAGAATTGTTGGAGCCGTAACAGGAAAAGATGAGAAGGCAAGGGATCTGATCGCCTACGCCGAGGAGAAGGTCGATGGGATTACAGAAATCACCTCCGAAATCTCCGATGAAGATAAGCCCGTAGTTTACACTACTCATGGTGGCGGAAAGATAACTCAGTGCTGTGGTGCGATCTCTGGCGTAGAATGGGTGGGTGGATTAAACGCCGCGGATTTTACTGGTAATGCTGAGGTTTCAAAGGAACAGGTCATCAAATGGAACCCCGATGTGATCCTCATCACTTTTGGAACCCCCGAGAAGATCGAGGCGGTGGTTTCAGACCCCGTTTTACAAGATGTAAACGCTGTAAAGAGCGGAAGGGTTTACTCGGTCTACATCAGCAAAGGCGGATGGGGGTCATTGGGATCCCAGCTAGCCGCATTGAATTATCTTGCAAAGCTCTTCCACCCGGAGAAGTTCGAGGATCTGGACGTGGAAGAAGAGGGCAACGAAATTATGGAACACCTCTATGGTGTTGACGGAATCTACACTGAGATGGCCGAAGAATATTACCTCCACAGGTGGGATTGAGGAGGCGAAAACGATGCGTGAGATATTCTCCGGCACGTTGATCCCCGTTCTGTTGTGCTTGTCGTTGGTCGTTATGCCCGCGGCTGCGGATGCTGATTCATTTGCCCAAGCATACGAAGATACGCTTACAGTTTACGGAAATGCCAACTTGGACGATATCATAGATGAAAATGACATCGAATACGTTCGAGGGATAATCGACGGAACAGAAGATGGGACCCAGTTTGCTGATGCCAACTACGATGGTCAGATCGATGAAGATGACGTCACTCAAATCGAACTGATCATAGCTGGTGAAGAGGACGAACTCACCATCCTGGACATGGACAATCGTACTGTGACCGTGCCCATGCCAGTAGAAAGAATTGTATCAGCCGCTGGTTATGATGCCACAAGAACACTGATACAACTTGGTGCCAAAGACAAAATAGTTGGATGCAGCTATCCCACTTCATGGTCTCCGATATGGTACGCCGCACCTGAACTGGAAGCTCTTCCAGATCCCGGTTTCGCATGGAGTAAGAGTGGGAGCTTCAACGTTGAAGAAGCGATATCGTTAGAGCCAGACGTCATATTTGCAATGGGATCGTTTGCAGGGTGCACATCAGTTGCTGGTGAGATTCAAGAAAAATCCCAGGTTCCAACCATAGCAGTTGCTGGTTCTAGAGAAGGCCTTTGGGTGGTTGATATGCTCCGGATTGTAGGAGCGGTCACGGGAAACGGTGAGAAGGCGAGAGATCTGATAACTTACACCAAGGAAAAGGTCGATGAAATCACAAAAATTACCTCAAAAATCTCCGACGAAGATAAGCCAGTCGTTTATTCTTGCGGAGGTGGTGGAAAAGCATTCGTTTGTGAATGCTTACCCAGTCGGTCATATATAGAATTTGCAGGTGGTCTAAACGCCATAGAGACCACTGGTTGTGTTCAGGTTTCAAAGGAACAGATCATCAAGTGGAACCCAGATGTAATCCTCATCCATCTTGGAACCCCCGAGAAGATCGAAGAGGTGCTTTCAGATCCCGTCTTACAAAATGTAAACGCTGTAAAGAACGAAAGGGTTTACTCTATCAGGGTCGGCAGCGCTGGTAGTGGTTTATTGGGTCAACGGCTAGTTAATGTGTATTATCTTGCAAAGATCTTCCACCCGGATGAGTTCGAGGATCTGGGTGTGGAAGAAGAGGGCAACGAGATTATGGAATATCTCTATGGCGTGGACGGAATTTACACGGACATGGCCGAAGAATATTACCTTCATAGGTGGGATTGAAGTGGTTATAAAGATGCATAAAATATTACCATGCATATTGGTTTCGTTTGCGTTATGCTTGTTGCCAGTCGTTATGCCCGCGGCTGCTGATGCAGACTCATTTAATCGGGCGTACAAAGACACGCTTACAGTTTACGGAAACGCCAATTTGGACGATGTCATAGACGAATATGACATAGAGTACGTTCAAGGGATCATCAACGGAACAGAAGATGAGACTCAGTTTGCTGATGCGAATTACGATGGTCAGATTGATGACGATGACATAGCTCAAATTGAACTGATCATAGCTGATGAAGAGGACGAACTCACCATCCTGGACATGGATAATCGTACTGTGACCGTGCCCATGCCAGTAGAGAGAATCGTATCAGCAGCTGGTTATGATGCCACACGAACGCTGATACAACTTGGTGCCAAAGACAAAATAGTTGGATGCAGCTATCCTACTTCATGGTCTCCGATATGGTACGCTGCACCTGAGCTGGAAGCTCTTCCAGATCCCGGTTCCGCATGGAGTGGGAAAAGCTTCAACGTTGAAGAGGCGGTACTGTTAGAGCCTGACGTCATATTTGCATATACTGCATCAAACGCTGATGAGATTCAAGAAAAATCCCGGGTTCCAACTATAGCCGTTGCCGGTTCTGCATGTAACCTTTGGGTCACTGATATGCTCAGGATTGTAGGAGCAGTCACAGGAAATGACGAGAAGGCGAGGGACATTGTCGCCTTTACCAAGGAAAAGGTCGATGAAATCACAAGAATCACCTCTGAAATAACTGACGAAGATAGACCAGTCGTTTATACTTGCGGATGCGGTGGAAGTCCCGTTGGAACGGCACTCGTTTGCAGATGTTGTGTTAGTCGCTCATATATAGGATTTGCAGGAGGTTTAAACGTCATAGAGACTGCCAGTTGTGTTCAGGTTCCAAAGGAACAGATTATCGAATGGAATCCTGACGTTATCCTCATCCATCTTGGAAACCCCGAGAAAATCGAAGAGGTGCTTTCGGATCCCGTCTTACAAAATGTAAACGCTGTAAAGAACAAAAGGGTTTACTCTGTCAGGGTCGGCAGCGGTGGTACTGGTTTATTGGGTCAACGCCTAGTCAATGTATATTATCTTGCAAAGATCTTCCACCCGGATAAGTTCGAGGATCTAGATGTGGAAGAAGAGGGCAATGAGATTATGGAATACCTCTACGGCGTGGACGGAATTTATACGGACATGGCCGACGAATATCACTTTTATAGATGGGACTAAAGGAGTTGAACACGATGCGTGGAATACTCTCCGGCACATTGATCTCGGTTGCGTTATGCTTGTCGCTGGTCGTTATGCCCGCCGTTGCTGACGGAGATTCGTTTGCCCAAGCATACGGAGATACGCTTACAGTTTACGGAAACGCCAATTCAGATGACGTCATAGACGAAGATGACATAGAATATGTTCGGGGTATCATCGACGGAACAAAAGTTGAAACCCAGTTTGCAGATGCAGATTACGATGGCCAGATCGATGAAGGTGACATCGCTCAAATCGAACTGATCATAGCCGGAGAAGAGGATTATCTCGTCATCCTGGACATGGACAATCGTACTGTGACCGTGCCCACGCCTGTGGAACGAATTGTATCCGCTGCCAATCTTGACTCCACCCGAACGCTGATCCAACTTGGTGCCGAAGACAAAATAGTTGGGTGCAGCTATCCCACGTCATGGTCTCCGATATGGTATGCTGCCCCTGAGCTGGAATCTCTCTCTCAACCTGGTGGCGCGGGGGGAAAAAGCTTCAACGTTGAAGAGGCAGTATCGTTAGAGCCCGATGTCATATTTATATCGACCAATTCAAACGCCGATAATATTCAAGAAAAATCCCAGGTTCCAACCATAGCCGTGACTGGTTCTGCAGATAATCTTTGGGTTGTCGATATGCTCAGGATTACAGGAGCCGCCACGGGAAATGATGAACGAGCAAAGGATTTGATCGCCTTCACCAAGGAAAAGGTCGATGAGATTACAGAAATCACTTCTGAAATCCCCGACGAAGATAAGCCAGTCGTTTACTGTTGTGGAGGGGGTCAAGGAAATTGGTTCGAACATTGTATGGGTGGTCTTTCTGAGATAGAATGGGCAGGTGGTTTAAACGTCGTAGGGGCCACTTGTGGCCAGGTTTCAACGGAACAGGTCATCAAATGGAATCCTGATATTATCCTCATCCATTTTGGAACCCATGAGATAATCGAGGCAGTGCTTTCAGATCCCGTTTTACAAAATATAAATGCCGTGAGGAATTCAGCGGTTTACTCTACGAAGGTTGGCTATCAGGGTCGTGGAACACTGGGACAACACCTAATACAGTTACTTTATCTTGCAAAACTCATGCATCCAGATAAGTTCGAGGATCTAGACGTGGAAAAAGAGGGCAACGAGATTATGGAACATCTCTATGGTGTGGACGGAATTTACACCGACATGATCGAAGAATATGACCTCTACAGGTGGGATTGAAGGAGGTGAAAACGATGCGTGAAATATTCGCGAGCACATTGGCATTGTTTGCGTTATGCTTGTTGCTGGTTGTTACTCCCGCAGCTGCAGATGCAAACTCATTTGCCCAAGCATACAAAGACACACTCACAGTTTACGGAAACGCCAACTTGGACGACATCATTGACGAAGATGACATAGAGTACGTTCAGGGTATCATCGACGGAACCGAAGATGAAACCCAGTTTGCTGATGCCAACTACGATGGGCAGATCGATGAAGATGACATCGCTCAAATCGAACTGATCATATCTGGAGAGGAAGATTACCTTGTCATCTTGGATATGGCCAATCGTACTGTGACCGTGCCCATGCCTGTAGAGAGGATTGTACCCGCGGTTGGCTATGGAACCACACGAACGCTGATCCAGCTTGATGCCGAAGATAAAATTGTCGGATGCAACTATCCTACTGGTTGGGATCCGATATTATATGCTGCCCCCGAGCTGGAAGATTTTCCGGATATTGGAAGCGATGGTGCGATGAGCAGCTTCAACGTTGAAATGGTTGTATCTTTAGAGCCAGACGTCATATTCATAAGTACCACATCAAACGCTGATGAGATTCAAGAAAGATCTGAGGTTCCTACCATAGCCGTTAATAGTGGAGGCGATCTATGGACCGTCGATGAGCTGAGAATTATAGGAGCCATCACAGGAAGGGATGATAAGGCGAGAGATCTGATCGCCTACACCAAAGAAAAGATCGAAGAGATTGCAAAAATCACATCAGAAATACCCGACGAAGATAAGCCACTCGTTCATATTTGCGGATGTGGTGGTAGTAGCGAAGGAGTGGCACGTGTCTGCAGGTGTTGTGTTAGTCAGTCGTATACAGAATTTGCAGGTGGTTTAAACGTCGGAGAGAAGTCCACTAGTAATTATCAGGTTTCAAAGGAACAGATCATCAAATGGAACCCCGATGTAATCCTCATTCATTTTGGAAGCGCCGAGGCGATCGAAGAGGTGGTTTCAGATCCTGTTTTGCAAAATGTAAATGCTGTAAGGAATGGGGAGGTTTACTCCACGAGGCTTGGATGGGGCCCTGGAGGTGCATTGGGTCAAGCCCTAGTCAATGTGTATTATCTTGCAAAGCTCTTCCACCCCAATGAGTTTGAAGATTTAGACATAGAAGAAGAGGGAAACGAGATTATGGAACACCTCTATGGTGTGGACGGAATTTACACAGACTTCGCCGAAGAATATAACTTCTACAGGTGGGATTGAGGAGGCGGAAACGATGCGGGAAATATTCGCTAGCATATTAATTTCGTTTGCGTTATGTTTATCGATGTTCGTTATGCCCGCTGTTGCAGACGGAGACTCATTTAATCAGGCGTACAAAAATATGCTCACAGTTTACGGAAATGCCAACTTGGACGAGATCATAGACGAAGATGACATAGAGTACGTTCAGGGTATCATCGACGGAACCGAAGATGAAACGCAGTTCGCTGATGCCAACTACGATGGCCAGATCGATGAAGATGACATCGCGCAAATCGAGCTGATCATAGCCGGAGAGGAAGATTACCTAGTCATCTTGGACATGAACAATCGTACTGTGACAGTGCCCATGCCTGTGGAAAGGATCATATCCTCATCTCGTTTAGACTCCACAAGAATGCTGATACAACTTGGCGCTCAAGACAAAATCGTCGGGTGCAGCTATCCTGATCCCAGTCGGTCGTATGATCCTATACGATATGCAGCACCAGAGCTAGAAAACCTCCCGGACCCAGGCAGCTATAATGATATTAATGTTGAACTGGTGGCATCATTAGAGCCAGACGTAATATTTGTAGTGGCCACGGTAAATGCCGATGAGATTCAAGAAAAAATTCAGGTTCCAACTATAGCTCTTACTTCTGCAGGTGATCTCTGGGTTTCCGATATGCTCAGGATTATAGGAGCCGTCACAGGAAACGATGAAAAGGCCAGAGACCTGATAAACTATTCAAAAGAGAAGGTCGACGAGATTGCGAGGATCACATCAGAAATCCCCGACGAAGACAGACCAGTCGTTTACTGCTGTGGCGGAGGATGGGCTGGGGGAGATATCATTTGCAAGTGCGATGGCTGGAAGCCAGAGATATATTGGGCAGGCGGCTTAAACGCTGCAGAGTACCCTACCAGTATTGTGGTCTCAAAGGAGCAGGTCATCAAATGGAACCCAGACGTAATCTTGGTCCACGCAGGAAACACAGCGGATATTGAAGCGATACTTTCCGATCCCGTTTTACAAACTATAAACGCTGTAAAGAACAAACGGGTTTACTTTATCCAAATCGCTTCCAATGGCGGTGGAGTGCTGGGAACGCACCTAGCTGGAGTACATTATCTTGCAAAGCTCTTCTACCCGGATAAGTTCGAGGACCTGGACGTGGAAGCAGAGGGCAACGAGATTTTTGAACACCTCTACGGCGTGGACGGGCTTTACACAATCCTGGCCGAAGCACGTGACTTTTACAGATGGGATTGAGGAGGCGAAAACGATGCGGGAAATATTCTCTGGCATATTGATTTCGTTTGCGTTATGTTTGTCGATGGTCGTTATGCCTGCAGCTGCCGACGGAGACTCATTTAATCCGGCGTACAAAGATACGCTCACAGTTTACGGAAACGCCAACTTGGACGACATCATAGACGAAGATGACATAGAGTACGCTCAGGGGATCATCGACGGAACCGAAGATGAAAACCAGTTCGCTGATGCCAACAACGATGGCCAGATCGATGAGGATGACATCGCGCAAATCGAACTGATCATAGCCGGAGAGGAGGATTACCTCGCCATCCTGGACATGGACAATCGTACTGTGACCGTGCCCATGCCTGTGGAGAGAATTATAGCAACGGGTTATGGTTCCATCCACACGCTGATGCAGCTTGGAGCCGAAGACAAGATTGTCGGATGCAGCCACCCGGATCAATGGTCTGCGTTGCCATATACTGCCCCAGAGCTGGATGATCTCCCAGATACTGGTGGTCCATCAAAAACGAACTTCAACGTCGAATTGGCGGCATCATTAGAGCCTGATGTCATATTCTCCTGTTCATCAGGCGGCGGATTTGGCGATGTTGATATGATTTCGGACAAAACCCAGGTGCCCACTATAGCCGTCTCCAGTGGTGAGGGTCTCTGGTTCGTTGATGAGCTCAGGATTATAGGAGCTATCACGGGAAACGACGATAGGGCGAGGGATATTATAGACTACACAAAGGAGAAGGTCGATGAGATTGCAGAAATCACTTCAAAAATTCCCGACGAAGATAAACCAGTCGTCTTCGCTTGTGGGTGCTGCAAAAGCCTCACCACTAGTTGTGGCACCACTCCTGAAATAGAACTGGCAGGCGGTCTATGCGTCCCAGGGGCTGCATGGGGTCAGCAGGTTTCAAAGGAACAGATCATCAAATGGAACCCCGACGTAATCGTCATCCAGTGGGCAAGCACCGAGTGGATTGAAGAGGTGCTTTCAGATCCCGTTTTACAAAATGTAAACGCTGTAAAGAACGGGAGGGTTTACTCTACCATCGGCGGATACTGGGGTGATGCGCCACTGGATCAACACATGGCCTCGGTGTATTACCTTGCAAAGCTCTTCTACCCGGATGAGTTCGAGGATCTAGACGTGGAAGAAGAGAGCAACGAGATTTGGGAACACCTCTATGGCGTGGGCGGATTGTACACGGAGATGGCCGAAGAATATAATTTCTACAGGTGGGATTGAAGGAGGTTAACATGATGCTTGAGACCTTCTTTAGCATATTGGTTTCGTTTGCATTATGTTTGTCATTAGTCATCGCACCCGCTGCTGCAGACGGTGAGTTATTTCACCGGGCGAGTGAAAATATGCTCACAGTTTACGGAAACGCCAATTTGGACAACGTCATAGATGAAAACGACACCTTGTATCTTCGAGGGATTATCGAAGGGGAGAACGAGAGGACCGCCCTCGCGGACGCGAATGCCGACGGCCAGATCAACGAAGCCGACGCTGCTCAGATCAGATCGATCATGAGGGGCGACGCGGAGGAGGTTACGGTTCTGGACCATGCCGGAAGGGCAGTAACCGTCGATATGCCCCTCGAAAGGATAATTCCTCTGGGGGCGCTGAATATGCGGATCGTCGCCTCAGTGAATGCGACTGACAAAGTTATAGGGATAGACAAGGGCACCATCAATTCAGAGGTCCTGGTCTCCCGTGCCCACCCCGAACTTTTAGAACTGCCCGACGTAACCGGCAACCCAGAGATGATGCTGAAGCTTGAGCCCGACCTGATCTTCATGTCTTCTTGGATCGGTGGAGATGCAGAGAAGCTCCAGGAAAAGATCCAGGTTCCCGTAGTATGCATAGAGCCCACCCTCAACGGAAGCAGCTTCTATGGACCCGGCGGCGTCTTTGAAACATGGGAGCTTTTGAGTTTTCTTCTGGGAAGTGAAGAACACACGAGAGGATTGATCGGCTACTGTGAAGATGAGATCCATAAGCTGCAGAAAGTCACTTCCAACATCCCCGAAGAGGAGAAGCCCCGAGTTTACTACAGCGTGCACACCGTCCGCGCCATGACAAAGTACGATCCCATCCAGATAGCGGGGGGCAGGAACGTGGCCGAGGAGCTTGCAAATCCCGCTCCTGGACGGGTCGTATTCGAGGTGCCAAAAGAGCAGATAATCGACTGGAATCCTGATATCATCATGGTTCATGCCTTTTCAGAACCCTCGCCATCTATCCAGGAGCTGTTATCTGAACCCTCCTTCCAATCGATAAAAGCCGTCAATGACGAGCGCGTCTACTATGTCAAGGGGCCAATAAGCGGGATTGATCCAGCCTCGTCCCTCACAGAGTGCTTCTACATGGCCAAGCTCTTCCACCCTCAAGCCTTCGCGGATCTTGATGTAGAGGCCAAGGGCAATGAGATGCTAAAGAGGATGTACGGCGCCGATGGGCTGTATACGTGGATGGAGGACTACTATCACCTCTACTCCTGGAACGGTTCGGTGAGCGAAGATGAAACCCTAGAGGAGGGTGGGACTCTCTCTCGACTCTCCTCCATAACTTCCAATATTTTTTAATATTTTTGTATATGCACTCGACTTGAACATTACGAAATATCGAGATTCTATTAAATCTAAAATATTTTTATTGTATTCATCACTTAAACTTATATGTAATATTAGTGCGATTTAGTACGATAATATGCCATTAAATATGAAAAATATATCGCAAAACGCAAATTTATTGCTAAAACAAATAGGAATGATTTAAGTAAACTTAATTTGATTAGATCTAGAAAGCTTAAACGAATGCGTATGCGTTCTCTACAAGAGATCGGATATCGAGTCGAAGCGTTTCATCGACAAAGAACAAAGTGATCGATATGAATATGAGAAGATTGTTGGTGCCCATCTCATGTTGCCTGCTGTGGTTATGCCTTGCCATCGGCGCGTCTGCTGAGGAAGTATCCATGGACTCCGCCGAGATCTATCTGGATCTCAGCGAGATCGACGAGTACGAGATCGAGATCGGTGAGCCCTCAGAAGAGGTGCACGGACAGGAATGTGATCTCGGTTCATTTGGGTATTCCTCTCAGATTGCGACCGTAACCGGAGAAGGGGGGAGATAAAGATCGAGGTGCGCCAGTTGGCGGATGGCCCCGTTTCGATAGACTTGGACCTTTTGGAGCACAGCCTGGTGCGATCGGAGATCGTGCCGTCCCGCAACACCCACATGTGGAACATCTATGAAATCGAGATTTGCGGTCTTGAAGGAGTCATCGTGAGCTACGAAGGCGTTGAACCCCCGGTTTATGCGTTCAGCTTCTGCCCCGATGAGGACGATGGTGAGGGCGAGATCTTCTTTTTGATGAGCTCAAGCTTCCCCGAAGACGTCAGCTACGAGGTATTCGATTCTGTGGGGGTCGATCTATAATCGAGGCGAGGATATCGTCCGTGGGAGGATTTCAAACCTCCATTTTTGTCTTAATATTATATTTTTATTATCCTATTAGGGGGGGGGGAGAACCGCGTCAATGGATTAAAACAAATTTAATTGTTTTAAGTAATTTTAAATTTACTGTAAAGTTTATCGAATAATATATTCCAATTTGCCCCATATTCAGAATTGGATTAATACTATATATATCATAAATCCAATCAATACCACAAGACTTAAATCAAATTAACTTGTACAAAGGGCGGAAGCGCTTTAAGACCCAGTCAGACGCGTTCAAAATGAAGAGGTGATACTCAATTATCTTCTACTGTCTGCAGGTTACGCCCTATGTAAGCGCGGGTCCAAATCTACTTCGCACTTCATCGCAGGACCAGGTCTGCCGAGCGCTTCATTGCTGCATCGAGGTGAACTTGGCATGAAAACAAGGACGTTGGGCGCATTGGGCTTCCTCTGCTTGCTGTGCATACTGGCGGCGAGCGTCTCGGCCGATAATGCAGCCGTTTCTGCTGACATGACATCTCCTGAAGGGGCGAAGGCCCCCACAGACGTGATCTCTCTCGGAGTTGCCGATGTCAGCCTGGATTTGAGCGGGATCGGGGAATATACCGTTGAAACGACCAATCTCAGTGAGAGGGGTCACAGCAGCCAGTGCAGTTACGGTTCTTTCGACTACGATCGTTATCATGCGACCATAACCAGCGACTCGGGTCAGGTTTTGATGGAGCTGCAGATCCTGCCCTCTGGCGATATAGATCTTGGCACAAGTATCAACCACTGGACGTTAAGACACGCCCTCGAACGCTGGGATGGGGTTCCCAGCCGAGTTGAGGCCACCACCAATTGCACTGCAAATAGCACCGTAATAGACGGAAAACATGCCGCCACTCGGACCTATGTCAGCGAAGATCCCGTAATTTACGCTGCCTCCTTCAGTCCGGATGAAGAAGACGGCTGGGGTGCGGCCTTCTTCTACATAAAGTCCGACTTCCCCCAGGAGATCACTGAAGAACTCTTCCAATCGATAGACGTCGAGATGTTGACTTGTGATTGAGGAATCTGAGAAAAGGTGAGATCGATGAGATCAAGATTACCCCTCTCCTGATTTCACCAAGATGGAATAGCCCTTAAATCGGTATAAATTGGATTAAACATTGAAATAAGGTATTCAGTCAAAAACATTGAACGGGAGGCTTTCTTTTCGATACTGGCTTTC
>Ga0334898_1000721_pt1 | contig 47192 bp, 41 predicted proteins | sample GraSluR3_MG_10_FD_207228 | JGI IMG/M metagenome (GOLD analysis project Ga0334898, IMG submission 207228) | Sludge microbial communities from methane-producing bioreactor in Wageningen University, Netherlands - Granular Sludge_3_08-R3 | ecosystem: Engineered > Bioreactor > Anaerobic >... | reverse complement strand
CGCTTAAAGAAACCAGTTGCCCGATTCCCTCCAAGGCTGAGTACCGGTGGCTGGCTAAGCCTTTCCGGACGGGGTTCACACCCGCTATATGTTAAAGCGACCTATGCTCGGCCGCACTTCCTGGTACTTATCGTCCGCTTGAGGACCTCATCGAGGCAGCCAACGGGCAAAGTGTACTGGTGGCCTATTGGTTCAAGCATGACCTGACGCGGATTGCAGGGAGGCTGGAGAAGCTGGGCTTATCGTTCTCGAACCTGGACTCGAGTGAGAGCCTGGTGAAGTGGAACCAGGGAAAGCTTCAAGCCGGGCTGATTCACCCAGCCTCCGCCGAGCACGGATTGAATCTCCAAGGCGGTGGCAATTACCTGATCTGGTTCGGCCTAACCTGGAGCCTTGAGCTGTATCAGCAGACGGTGGCGAGGCTGTGGCGTCAGGGGCAGCAGTCCGAGACTGTAGTGGTCCAGCACATCATCACCGACAAGACCATAGACGAACGCATCATGAAGGTCTTGTCCGGCAAGGCAGAGACCCAGGATGCATTGATCGAGGCAGTGAAAGCCGAACTTACAGGAGGGAGCCGATGACCGAGGCAAGCATGAGGCAACTGGCTGCAGCAATCGTGGAACGGGCGGTATGGGACTGGCAGAAGGCGATGACCCAATTGGAGGACAATCCCGACTACCAGCATGCATGGGCGGCAAAGGATGAGATCGAGAGATTCTTCGAGAGCGAGTGGTTTGATTTCCTGTGCGACATCAACCCTGACTTCACCAAGATTCACCTACAGGAGGCAAGAGCATGAACGCAAAGGAATATCTGTCCCAGGCATGGTACCTGGACAAGCGCATCAAGACCAAGGAACGCCAGATCGACTGGCTCAGAAGCCATGCCGCTTACGTATCCCCCAAGATCTCGGATGAACCGAAGGTTGTCGTTTCGGGCAGGAGGTCTCCGGTTGAGGAGGCGGTGGTGCGCATCACCGAGCTGGAGAATGAGATCAACACCAGCATCGCAAATCTGATGATGCTGAAGACCGAGATCGGGAGAACTATCAGGGGTGTCAACAACATGGAGTGTGAGACGCTGCTTGAGATGCACTACCTCACCTTTCTAAGTTGGGACCAGGTGGCAGTGCAATTAGGATACAGCCAGGATTATATCTACCATCTGCACCGCAAGGTACTGAGGTTGGTGAAAGTTCCTTGGACGTAAGATTTGTTTTACTTCAAGGGAAATCACAACCTAAGTATAGGACAAGGTACAAGGGGATATGTGTAGCACTGTAGGCACTGACCCCTTTCACATTTATTTTCATATTCAGTCCGGATTCAATTGACAGCTCTGCCGGCAGACTCTATATTACAAACAGGTTGATATTTCAACCCCATATTAATGATTGCGCAAGAGTCATGATGTCGGTCGCTGCAGAGGCGGTGGCTTTATTCATGGCTCTTTTTATATTTAAGAAAATCGTAAATACGAATCAATCTTCTAATATCGCTTCTTTTCCCACTTTTAAGAAGAACATCAGGATCCTTTGAAAATTCCTCTTTTAAAAAAGCTTCAAGATCTTCTACATTCATTTCTTCTTCTTTAAGATATTGCATATAATTTGCTGGGGCATTTGAATTATGTTCCCTAATGCCATTAACAGATCTATCTACTATCATGGGCTTTTTATCCCTAGTATTAATTGTTGTATTCGATAAAAAAGCATCATAAGAATCTTGAATTTTCAGATTCTCAGAAGGTTCCTTAGTTGCACTTGCTAGATATTTGTACTTTGGTACCTTAGCATTACCCTTATCAAGTTTCGGAATTACAGTTAAGATATCATCAGCTTGAAACCTTGAAATAATAGTATCGAAGATTATATCTTTGTAAATATCATCAGCAGTTATTCCCTGCAACCCAAATTTCGACATCTCTGAAGAACGCCCGATCATAACTAGTATGTTTCCCTTTTCTAAATCAACATCATCAAGTTTCATAGCTTGGACTGTTGCAGTTGGCTGGTTTGTAATCGTAAACTCAAAGAAAGCCTGCCGAAGATGACGTAGGATTCTCACTGGAATTTTCATTTGATATCTCTGCACCGAATTATACAGTATTGAGTAGTCATCCATCTTGATCTTGGTCATTTCAAGATATCTTGAACCAAGTGAAATGGTATGGCTGCTTATTTCATACTCTGGGTTTTCATCCCCAGAATACTCAACGAAGAATAGACGATCTCTTATCAATGCTTTTTTTCCATCATCCAAACAATCAAGAATTGCATCAAGTATTTTGCGGATGTTTATATCCGTAATAGAGTAACCCAAAAATATGACCGGGTACTCCAAGAAGATTGTTAACAACTTGGCTGACAAGTATTTCATCTTGTCAATGAAATTTTGGTAATCAGAGTCATCAAACACTAAAGTTTCAGGTTTGCTAACACAACCATGAATCTTGTATAGTTCAGCAATACCTTGCGTAGGAGAGGTGAGTAATTCAGACTGTCCAATGTAACTGGTATAGTTTGTAATATCATCGAGAAACGTATCATAATTAGTCGTTATTATGCCCGATATGCTATCTCCACATATTTTTTTCAATAATTCAATTTCTTTTCCGTATTCTTCATAATTTGGTGAGAATGAACGCAAAAAATGAGCAACCTCGGCCTTGATGGGTTTTACACCTGCCTCTACTTGTTTCAACAATTCTGGATCATTAGTTCTGAATGACTTGTCTTCACGCCACCTTGCTTTGAAATCCTCCGTGATGACAGAAGCCAGTTTGGGAAGATTTACTTCACCGTTTTTAGGATCTCTTGCATCATCAGTATACATACTATGAGAGAACTCATCCACTGCTATCATAGATATCAGATGGTCAAGAAGCTCTCGCCAGCTTGGTGTACCAAGATATCTTCGAGATAGACCTGACCCTACAAACAAGAATGGAGGGGCCTTGAAACCTTTGACAATTTCATCAAGCTTTGTGGAAAATTCTAGTATAGTTTCAGTCATATGTTACTCCCCTATTAATTAACCAATCACATCATTCGGATGGCTATCTGAGATAATATGCCCAAATCAATTCACAGATTGTATGCTGCAATCACCTTCTTGATGCTTTCCTTCCATTCAATCATCGGGTTGTCTTTGTATCGCTTCCAGATAGCTATGATGTTCTCATCTGATTGAGCGCCCATCAGAGCTTTCACATGTGCAGGTGTTTCAGAAGAAGCTGCGTTCATTCTCACCCTTCTGTCCGGAAAATTCATCTTCCCGATCCAGATTGAACCGGTGACGTATGGATGAAGCGCATCATACAAGGCATCCGGAGTTTCATCCAATAAGGGTTCTGCGGAAATGGTAGTCGAATAACCATGTTCATAGGCATATCTCAATGATTTGAGCCTGTCATCAAATCCGGTTGCCCCAGGTTCCCAGAGCTTCAGAACTTCATCAGAGACAGATCCTATAGTAAATCTCATTTGTATCGCTGATTTTAAATCTTCAAACTGGTCGACCATTCGCTTCACACAAGAGAAATGTGGCTTGGTGACAATGAGAAGCTCATTCTCGTTCTCGAGCAACTTGCGCATCACTTCTAATGCAAGATTAATATTGCCTGGGGTAATGTCATGCGAGGAAGGGATCATGATTCTTCCGTCACGCTTGCGGAACGACTTCCCCTTCATCGATACGGGTTCCTCTTCCTTCCAGGTATCGGATGTTTTTCTTTTAAAGCGAATAGCCATTTCCTTTGCATAACAGTAGTTGCAATCGTTGGAACAACCGCTCATGAAATTGAAATTGTAAGGAGCCCATTCCTTGGTTCCGAACAGTATCTCTTCCTTGTCCATTGCTTCCTCCTATCATCTACCTAGATGATACATTCAATTTTCCTGAAATAGAACCAGTTGGCCATTCTCTCTTTCTGCTGCATTACGATTGGAAGCTTGTTTCCAGAATTTTACTCCTTTTTCGTTAGTAGAAAAGAATAGAAGTTTGTAATAACGCTTGATACGTTTTTCATGGATATGTTCAAACCCCCTTTTCTTGAATGACTGTATAAACGTATTCTCAAACTTTTCGGTAAGTTTCGGGTAATTATCCTTGCGCCCATACTCAATATTGACAGGGTCATTGAAGAAATCAGAGACCTCCAAAACCTTCATGTATTTCATATGGACGGGTGATTCCGGTTTTTCAAACGCCAGTGTAATATTCCTCCTCAGGTCAGTACCATCTGCGAAGTTAATTATGAAGTCCGTTCTATTTCCGAAATCCATCAGGGCTTGATAAAGATCAAAAGGTACACTCATGTCGGTAGGGTCCAAAAAGACTACATTAAGACCCCGCATATTATTGGGGATATGAGTTTTTAAGACGCTGATTATGCTGTTAGGATCAGAATAGTCACCCACTGAAACGACTGTCCTATCTTTCACCTCCAAGGGAATGTCCATGCTTTCATCTATTCGAAGTCTGAGATTCTCTACTGTCTTTGGATTTAAATCGAAGAAGAACAACTTGGTGTAATACTCGGCACCTTCGGTTGTTAAAGCAGCCAGTGCTGTACCATCGAATTCTTCCCCCTTTCTATAATCCACGCATCGTCCTGGCCCGGAGCAGATTTCGATGTAATAGTAATTAGGGAATTTATACTTCATCGCTTTCCCTGTGATGTCCATATAGGTCGAGATGAATACAACCTTGTCAGACCCCCATTCGCCTACGCAACGAACACCAACATGATCGGAAGGATCAACCAGTTGGCAGTAACCGTCTGCATCCTGATGCGCCTTCCGTTCTTCAGCATTCCTGCAACGAACACAATTCTCAGCTTTCTTCCTATGCAAATCCAACTTACTTACCATTGTTAAGGCTTTCCTCTTTCATAATCTTTCTTATGGCGGGAGGCATATTTCTCATCAACCGCCATATCAACATTGCCACCTCTGCAGTTTCATGACTATAGATTTTGAACAAAACAAACCATGACAATTCTCTTCACAGCAAACCTCCTGAACGATATGCAGATAGGTCTATCGTATAGCTATTAGTAGTGAAAAATAAAGAAAATTCTTTTGAAATACCGCGATTGGTAAAAAACACGCATCAAAACTATCCCACTACTAGCACACCATGCCCTTTTTTGGGTTTATGACGCTTCTGCGGGCTTTTTTCCCGCTATTTTTTTGATTTTTTATGGTTTCTGGAAATATGAGAAAACTGGGGTATGCCAAAGAAGCCATTCTTTTTAAGGATCCCAATCGGTCTATGTGCTTGATTTTGATTTCGGCTACTTAGTTTTTTCTATCCATGAATAATCGGGTCTTTTGGTTAATGTATTTTGTAAAGACGTAGCGAGCCTTGATAGAGCAATAAGCCACTGAAACCTATCGATATATTATCCGAAAATCACAGTCATGCTCAGTCGGCCTTCCACGCGGAAGAAAAACCCAGACAAGTTCATACAGAGCTCGGAAAACATCCCGGGCTTTCTTTTACCCGAAGGAGTCCTCAGTATGCCCTACAAGCCCAAGCGGCCACGCAACCATCCGGGTTGTCCCCGGCTATCATCGTGATGCACATTCATATCACAGCTGCATGTACCCAAACAGATGGCCGATGTGTTCTTGCACTTCATCGTTGGGACAAGGAACAGAACACCACCTGTTCCCAAGTTCCCGCTACGCCAAAGAGAACAAATGCAGTTACAAGCCATGAAATGTTGGCCTATCTGCAATTACCCTGTATCTGTTCCTATGTTCCTAAAATATCCAATGGCATAAATAGCAGTAATATATAGGGGGAAATTGCAGCGCGGCATGCCCGTATACGCATATTCACGCGTATAGGGACTTTTTGGTGCTTGAGAACGCAATCTGGAACAGATGTCCGGACTGCTTGATTGGATCTTCCTGCACCTTTGAAACCTATCGTTTAATTATCAGAAAATAACAGTTGTGCTCAGTAGGCCTTTCGCGATACAGTACACTCAGACAAGTCCATACAGAGCTCGGGAAATCCTCCCAGGCTTTCTTTTTGCCCCAAGGAGAAGCCCCGATGCCCTACAAGCCCAAGCGACCGTGCAGCCATCCGGGTTGTCCCAATCTCACCGATGGTCGGTACTGCGAGGTGCATGCGAAAGAGGCTGCGAGGGCCTACGAGCGCAACCAACGCGATCCCGGCACCCAAAAACACTACGGCTCCTTATGGAGGAAAGCGCGCAAGAAGTTTCTTGACGAGCATCTGTTTTTAGTCAAGTTCTTTTCCAATAAAAACCGAATGGATTTCCAACCAATTACCGATTTGCCATTTTCTTGGATATTGCCTCTACATTTCTTGGAGTCCCTCCTGCCAATTCGCCAAAACTCATAGGCTTTTACCTTCCTCATCAAAACATGGACCCATCCAGCGTCTCTTGTAGTCCCCAATGGAAAGGGACGCTGGGATGGGTAAATGATAGTTACCTCATGTGCGGTTGGTCCTTCATCAGAGAATGCTCAAGCCTCCAATCACGGTTGCCCGTGTTGATCAGGTGCCCGTAGTGCACTATGCGGTCAATGATGGCTGCTGCAAGCTGCTCATCGGTGAAGAACGTGCCCCACTCGTTGAAGGGCAGGTTTGTGGTGATGATCAGTGCCTTGCGCTCATAACTTTCCGAGATGACCCGGAACAGCAACTGGGCACTCTCCCGGTCCAGCAGTATGTAACACAGCTCATCGAGGCACAGCAGGTCAAGATGCGAAAGCTCTGCAAAAAGCTTTTCCAGCGTCCCGTCATACCTTGCTTCAGAGAGGCGGGAGACCAGCTGCCCCACAGTGGTGAACTTCACCTTGTAATCATGGTTGCAAGCCAACACCCCCAGAGCAATCATTGCATGGGTCTTGCCACTGCCGCACCCTCCATACCAGACCAACACCTTTTTCTGTGGGATGAACTGGAGGCTCAGCATCTCATCCCTGCTCAGCAGATTGGGGAATGCGATGCCGTTGAAATCATAGCCGTCGAAGGTCTTGAGGGTCGGGAAGGTGGCTTTCTTGATGTATCGAGCCCTTCTGGACCGCTCCCTGAGCAGCAGCTCGTGGCTGATGATGGAGGAAAGATAGTCCAGCTGTCCCATGGTGGCATTGTCGAGGATGGCCTGGATGGTGCCGTTGCTGAGCATGATCCGCCTGCACTTGTCACCCACCTCTGCTCTCAACAGTTTCTTTGAACGGACGTCGCTGTCGTCACCTGCCATTGGGCACCCCCTCCACAGCCGGAAGCTGCACGTTGTACTTCCCTAGATCCAAACCCGTGGCATTCTCCGACTTGCCGAGGTCGAATGTTAGGCATAGGAACCAGGTAAGAAATCCACATTTTCCTTAGAAAACGGATTTTGAGGCTCTCAGAGGCTGTTTTTCAGTTTTAGGGTTCCGTGTAGAAAACCCTCAAAATCCTCACACCTGCAAAGGAAACACTGATTTTGACCTTTCGGAAGTGATGATTCGGCTAGTTTAGGGTTTGGGCAGAAGGGATCAGTTTAAGTTGTTGAGGGGTCATGGGTATGTTTGCAATTTGTTCCTCAAAGGGAATACCCCAATATAATACCAAGGTCCAAGTAGGATTTCCTCTGACCTTATCGGAAAACAAATGGCCATCATCAAGACAGCGGAGTGCTTTTGGTTGCTGAGAAAGAAAGGTGTTACCGTCGGTAAGACCATCGATGTTCTTACAGCAACGTTTTGCATTGAGAATGGATTCAAGCTTCTTCACAATAACAAGGTTCTTGAACCGATGAAAGAGATCCTTGGTTTGCAAGTAAAACACTAATGTTGCAACAGCATGATCACTACCGATGGTAAGCTGAATGAATTTGGAAACCAGTAATGGTCACATTCACGGAGATAAATCTCCAAATCAAACTCCTGCCCATAAGAACGTGTATACTATAACGTACTCATAGCAGATTTCCTACATGGAACACTCTCTCCACACATCACCTATTCAGCCAGCTATTTACCGTTTTTAGCCAGTGCTGTGGATTTCCTTACTGGTTCCTATCTTCCTCTCCCCTTCTGCCGCATTCCCCTCTATAACTCACGGGATAGAACACAAACTATTCCAAAAAGTCCGGTTAGACTGGCAGTTGCCCTTATTTAGAAGTATATTCTCATGCCAGCTTTATTAAGGATTCCAGCGCTTGAGCCAAGACTGTATGATCTTTACTCCACAACCAATAGCAACATACTTCGATAGATCAGAAATAGACTCAATAGTCAGCTCTGCCTCACGTGCCACAAAAGAGATGTCATTTACTCTCTTTTTGATATGGGGAATAAGAAAATCGTGAAACTCGATTATATTACCGCTTAAGATAATCTTATCTGGATTGAACAGGTCTGCCAGTGTGCCGAGAGCAGTCCCGATAATCTCCCCGATATCGCTGAATATCTGTTTGACCTCAACACTCTCTGCGCCCAGCTTCTTTATTACTTCAATACTATCATCGATTGATAAGTTTCGGTCTATGAGGGCCTGTTCCTTACACAATCTCACTATCTCAAACACCGTACCCGCATCTTCAAACCTGAACAACTGATCTCTTGAAGCATGCCCGAGTACAATATTGCCGACTTCTCCGGCAAACCCATGAGCCCCATAGAACGCATTCGCATTGAGGATAAGGCCTAGTCCGATACCATCGGTGAAGTTCAGTAATAACAGGTTCTTATCAACAAACCCATGTGCCGCATAATATCCATGTACTGCCATATTCGCATCATTCTCTACAATGACAGGTTTCTGAATAGCTGTCTCTAAGAGCTTGGTAATGTGAACATCCATCAGACAAGGCTTGAGGCTGTTGATTACCAGATCCTTCTCCAAATGGTACAGTCCAGGAAGAGCAACCCCTACCCCTATGATACGTTCAAAGGGGTAGTTACTATGGGTATAGATGAAATCTACTTCAGCTTTCAGCTTCTGTAGCATGGAATCTGTCGAATCATCATTGGCAAGCCTTACAGTAGATTCAGCAAGGATTTGGTTCTTCAGATCCATCAGATATACATGAGCTTTGTTATCTGGGCTGAAATCTATCGCTATGATCGCTCGTGAAGCAGGTTCAAACCTGTATATATTCGGTTTTCTTCCTCCCGATGAGGCTCCTATCTCCTGCAGACATACAAAACCGTCATCTACCAATCCATCAACTATCTTTGATACTGTGGCGAAACTCAACCGCAGTTCATTGCATATATCCCGTTTGGTTACCGTCTCCAATGATGCAATATACTGCAATATCGCCTTGGTGTTCGATTCTCTTAGTGTTTGTTGATTTACTTTTACCATTAATCTTCAACGTACCTTTATCTTGTAAGATGGTCCATTGTACCTTGGATTCTATTATTCATCTATAGATATTCCCTTGATGCCAACAACATATTTTAATAAGTATAATAAGTTGTTGACATACTTGTTTTATGTGGTAAAATAAGTTTACAGAAAAGGAATCAACGATGTATTTTGGAATAGACCTCGGTGGAACAAAGACAGCAATAGGACTCGGATATGGAGAAGGTGAACGTATAGAAATACGTTGTAGCATCCGTATTCCGACACATGCAAAAGCTGGCCCTTTAGCCTTCTTTCAGCGGGCCGTTGAAGCCATGGATAAGTTATTATTTGATAATAATATGAATAGAAATTGTCTAAAGGGTATAGGCATAGGGTGTACCGGTCCGATAGATTCGGAAAAGGGAATCATCATGAATCCCTATACATTGCCGGGCTGGGAATCCTTTGATATAGCTGATCGGTTTCATGAGGTCTTCAGGGTACCGGTGAGCATAGGAAATGATGTGGATGTCATCCTGCTTGGCGAAATAGCACTGTCACAGATGCATCACAAGAACGTATCTCTGATTATGTTCGGCACAGGAATCGGAATATCATGTTACCAACAGGGATCTTTGCATACAACTAGTTCGAGATACCATCCGGAGATGGGGCACACTATTGTATCAGAGTCAGGACCTCCCTGTTACTGTGGAAATCAGGGATGCATGGAATCATTGGTATCAGGCAAAGCGCTCAACGCCTCGGCACGAGAAGCTGGTTTTAATAATTTCGAAGACTTATATCAAAAGTATCTGGAAGCTGATGAGCTTGCAGTAGCTCTTATGGAGAAAAAACTGCATCAGATGGCCTCAGGAATATGGAATATTCTACTGGTTTTCCATTCCGATATAGTAATTCTCGGAGGTGGGTTGATGCATACCTTCTATGACTTCTTCACTGAACAACTTTCTAAGTATATCCCACAGTCTGTTGATTTTACGGGGAACTTCGTCTTCTTGAAAACACATACCGGCGACCTCTCCGGAATAGTTGGAGCAATCACTTTGGTACAGGAGTCAAGAGAATCATGAATATAACCTATACTGAAACCTATGAAGAAATGAGCATGATAGGATCAGAGCTGTTCTGTGAGACTATCTTAAAGAATCCCAAAGCTGTGGTATGTCTTGCTACCGGTGAATCTCCTAGAGGAATGTACCGAAGTATTGTGAAACGCTGCAAACAGGAACATATCTCTACAGAAGCAATCACCTGCATTAAACTCGATGAGTGGTATAGACTTCCCATGAATCACCCTGCAACTTGTGAATATTACATACAACAGGAATTCATAGATCCTTTGGGGCTCAGAAGGAATCAGGTGATAAGCTTTGACAGCAATACCGAAGACCCATATGAAGAATGTAAGAGGATAGCAACGCTCCTTAATGGCTGCACACCCGATCTGTGTATATTGGGGCTTGGGACAAATGGACATCTGGGATTAAATGAACCGGGAGCATCTCTAGAACTCGTCGCTCATACAGTCTCCCTTGCAAAGACTTCACAGCAACATTCAATGCTCGAAGGAATATCAATCAACTGTGGGATGACCATGGGAATCAAGGAGATATTCTCTGCTTCGCGAATTCTATTTTTGGTTACAGGTCAAGGCAAAATCCCACCATTTGAAACGTTTCTTTCAGGAAAAATATCCACAGAAAGTCCTGCAACTCTTCTTTGGCTTCATAAAAATGTCGAGTGTCTGGTTGACAAACAGTCACTGAGGTGAAGCGTGGAATATGTGAATAGCATCGTAGTAGTGGAAAACACTTTACGTACGATGTGTAAATAATGCTTACGTTCTTTTTCTAAAAGGAGGATGAGAATGAAAAAGTTAATGGTGATTGTGATGGTCCTGATGCTCTCTGCAACTATGGTTTATGCAGGAGGAGCTAAAGAGGCCGAAAAGAAAGAAGGGCCTGTGGTCCTTACGGTTATGGCCCCGTGGGCTGAAGGTGAAATGGAAGGGTTTTTGCCTGTTCTTAGAGCTTTTGAAGCTCAGAATCCGGGTATCAAGGTTGAATACCGGACAGGAAGACCTGAGGATACCGCAACGATGTTATCGAATCAGTTTGCAATCGGTAAAACTTCTGCCGATATCATCGATACACCTTGGTCCTGGTTTATCGTTCAACAGGCACAAGCCGGACATATCATGCAAATGAATGACGTCATCAGTGCTGATGAGTTCCTTCCGGGTGCCTTGAACAATGTTTCTGTAGGAGATGCCATCTATGGAGCTTCCAGTGTAGGAGGCGTGACCATCCCAGAATACCGAAAGAGTTTCTTCACAAAGAACAACCTGAAAGACCCTGCAGAATGTAAGGATTGGAACGAATTCATTGACCTCCTTGATGCTATTGCGGCAATCGAAGGTGTTCAGGCACCTCTAGGTTCAGGAGGTGGGGTCGGCTGGTCGTTCACCAGTATTATCGAGGCTTTCATCATCACATTCGGAGGAGCTGACATGCACGTAGGCCTTACAAATGGATCAATTTCATGGCTCGATCCGAAGGTGAAAGCAGCATTGATGGATAATCTTCTTCCGTTGTTGCAGCAAGGCTATTTTGGAGAACCTGATGAGTATACCGCTGTTCTAGAAGCCATGTGGAGTGGCAAACACGGTATCTATATCGGAGACAGCACCGACAACATGTCTCTGTCCCCAGCAGAAGACCGTGGTGTATTTACCTTGCCTGGGCAGGATGCTGTGGTGTTGTGGAATGATTTCTGGTATGTACCGGCCTACACAGAACATCCTGAAGAAGCGAAAAAACTCTTTAAGTTCCTTGCAACCGAAGGACAAAAAATCCAAATATCGAATGGCGGAAGAATAGGGACATATGCAGGGATTCCCCTTGAGATGTATCCTGAATCTGAACGAGAAGTGTTTGAAGTGATCAAAGACAAGATTGTATTGCCAGATATGGATGATACGATTGGTGGAAAATTCCAGTCAGTGATCTGGGATCAGATGGGACTCTTGTGGTCAGATCCTACAGAGAAAACCCTTGATTCAATCCTCTATATTCTTCAGGAAGCGTCTGAAGAGACTTTGAAAAAATAAGCTAGCTGTGGTCTTCCCTCTCATTTGACAGGGAAGACCACAAATCTGGAATTGGAGTTGCATATATGAAAAAGAAGTTGAGAATGTCAACACTATGGTTCATCACCCCGGCTTTACTGCCTGTACTCCTGTTTCTGGTGTTCCCTATCATTAGTGGACTGTTCATCAGTTTCTTTGATAATCATGGGACTTTCGTCGGACTGGCTAATTATCTGGATACGTTCACAGACAAACGGATCATAAACCTGAAACAGTTTCCAAGCTATCCTCCTTATGGAGCTCTTATACATAACCTTGTATGGGTCATATTCCATTTGCCACTTACGATCATTCTGGGACTCACCTTTGCCATACTACTGAAGAAAACGAGGGGAATGACTGTTGTAAGAACCATGATCTTTCTCGGCATGGTTGTCCCTATGGTCGTTGGAGGTATTATGGTGCGATTCCTCTTTTCGAAAAATTCAGGACTCATACCCCATCTGTTCAGAATACTGGGAATACCCTCACTTTATGTCAACTGGACAGCACATCCTCAGACAGCCTTAATCGCACTGATAGCGATTTCTGTTTGGTTATGGGTGGGGTATGCAATGGTAGTCTACATCGCAGGTCTTACGACCATCCCAACGGTCTTTTATGATGTTGCCGCATTAGAAGGCAGTTCAAGTATGCAAACCTTGAAATGGATAACCATCCCCATGTTGAAGAACTCTACCAGTGTCATCGTGCTAATGACCATAATTTGGGAACTAAAACTCTTTGACCTGGTATATGCGTCTACAGGTGGCGGCCCTGGGAATTCTACCAATGTAATGGCTTTGGAAATGTATCTTACCGCTTTCAAGTTTAATAATCCCGGAAAAGGTATGGCAATTGCAGTAATCCTGACGCTGATAACTTTAATACCCATCTTTTTTTCGGTAAGACAGACACTCAATCCCCAATCGGAGAGCTAATCGATGAATAATCTAGATAGAAAGACTGTCTTTGCTACAATACTCGGCTGGATCATTGGAATTCTATGGATTATTCCCTTTATTGGGATAGTCATGTCATCGATCAGGCCTTCAGCAGAGATTGCCGACGGCTGGTGGATCATGACAGAGTTCAATGCATCACTGCAGAACTATGTCTATGTGCTCTTCGATACTACCATTCCTATGATCCTGCCTTTGTGGAACTCGCTTTTAATCGCATTGCTTGGCACATTGATACCTGTTGTCCTAAGCATGTTTGCAGGTTATGCTTTTGCCCGACATTACATACCGGCGAAAAGGCTCATTCTGGTTCTTCTTTTATCAATGATGGCTATTCCTCTTCAGATGGTTTCGGTTCCCATCTTTAGAATTATGAATTCCCTACATCTGCTTGATAGCATCTGGAGCGTAATCATTCTCAATACTGTCACAGCCATTCCTTGGATGCTCTTCTTCATGATGAACTTCATCTCAGCCCAACCCCTGGAAGTAGAGGAGGCAGCTCGAATAGACGGTTGTGATTCATTGCAGCTATTTACCTACATAGTGACACCTCAATGCATCCCCGGTCTAATATCTGCCTGTACGTTGCAGTTCGTCTGGTGTTGGGTTGATTTCTTCTTACCGCTTATATTTCTCTACTCACCGGAAAAATATACTGCTGTACAAGTCATCCCTATGCTTCGAGGGCAGTTCGTAGCCAACTGGGGCTCTCTGTCAGCGGCATCAGTGATTGTCACCGCCATACCGTTTGTCATCTTCATGTTCTTGCAGAAGTACTATATTAAGGGAAATGTAGGCTGGGTTCCGGAAAAATAGAATAAACAAAGAGGTTGCCTTATGATTGAATACGCAAAAATGAGCAGCAGCATCAATCTTGATGATGCATATTGCCAGAAGGTCATCGATACCGCTATAGAGGTATTATATAACACCGGCATACAGTCAAAATCTCAACGAGTAAAACACTATCTAAGTGAGTACCCGGGAGTCGAGGTAGTTGGGGACTTTATCAGGTTCGACAAGGAGATGATGCATGCTCATGTTCATGCAATCGGTCAGCAAGCCCGTCCAGTACCAAGTAAGATGTTTAGTCATGGGCAGCCATGGTGTTGTCTGAATCTTGCTGATACTGCAAGTGGCACGATCAGGCCTGCCGCTGAGAACGACCTCATTAGAATTGTTCGTTTTATGGATGGGTTCGGAGCTCCAGGGAATGTCCCTCCTGTCGTGTTGCAAGAATATCCCTCTGAAACAAGGGATCTTCACGGGACCAGGGTATGCCTTGAGTATTCTTCGGTATATGGAGGACCAACCCATATCCCATCACCAATAGAACTCCCCTTTTATAAAGAGATGGCAGATATCGCAGGAAGAAAAATATGGATGCTCGGGATGTTGATCAACAATCCTATGAGATTCGCTGACAGGATAATGGAGTTTGTCATTGATCAAAAAGGATCTTCCCAACTGGCTATTGAAATGGTGGGGGGATTGCCTGCGATAGGAAGTACCAGCCCGATGAGTTTCCCAGCGGCTCATGTACAGGGGCTAGCAGAAGACCTTGCCGCAGCCTTCTTCATGCATACAATCGAGGGAGGCTATCCTCCACCGTATTTACGTGGAGACCCTTTTGATATGAAGTATGCGAATTATCGTATCGCGGGTCCTGAATATATCCTCCTTGATATGGCGAATAGAAGGATACATGAATATTTGACCAAAGGACCGAGAGATTGGGGATATCTTCTTTCCATGGCAAAGTGGCCTGATCAGCAAGCATCTTTCGAGAGGACGATAAGCTGCTGGAATCAGGCGATGAACGGGGCTACGTTCTTCAAAGGCAGTGGACAGCTTTGTTCTGATGAGGTCTTCAGTTTGGAGCAGGTCGTCATCGACCGTGATATCGTCCTATCAGCTCAACGGGTATGCAACGGGTTAAAATTCGACAGAGATTTCTCAGGTGTGGAGAAGACAATCTCTGAAGGTTTGGAAGAAGGTAACTATCTGATACACGATTCAACGCTCAAGGAATTTAGAGAGTTCTTCTATGATACAGTACTGTTCACCGGCACAAATCTCGGTCAGTGGAGAGGTGCTGGAGAAAAAGAAATTCTGGCCCATGCTGAAGAAGTGATCACAAAGACCCTCGACCAGAATACGTTTATCATTAATCGTGATTCACAGCTTGCTCTTCAGCAAGTATGTAAGCGGGCAGAAGAGGTATTGTTATGAAAGAGGTATGTAAAATTGTCCTTATCGGCGCCGGGAGTAGAGAGTTCAGTATGGGGTTGATCAATGATCTGCTTCTGGAGAAAGATCTATATCTTCAAAAACAGATTGAGCTAGTTCTTGTCGATATCGACAAAGAGGCATTGGATGTCATGGACAGCTATGCAAATAGAGCTATCAAATTGATGGGGAATCCCTTCACAGTATCTTCTACCATAAATAGAGAGAGCGCGTTAAACGGCGCTCAGTATGTGCTTCTTGCAGTGGAACTGAAAAGGATGGAACTGTGGGAACAGGATTTTAGAATACCGCTATCCTTCGGAATGAAGCAGGTGTATGGAGAGAATGGCGGACCAGGGGCGTTGTTCCATACTATGCGCAATTTTCAGAATGTCTTTCCGATTCTCAGAGATTGTGAGCGACTGTGCCCGAATGCTCTGCTGATCAACTTCACCAATCCTGAGGCGAGAATGCTCACTGCAATTCTAAAGCATACTTCCCTCAAAGCCATCGGCCTCTGCCATGGATTCTATGATTTCTACAATCTGGTCGCCCGGGGATTGGACCGTGACTGGCATGATTTGCACATTGAGACAGCCGGCATGAATCATCTGTTCACCTTTCAGAAGATAACTGATAAGGGTACTGGTGAAGATCTGATCCCTCTGTTCACTGATCGCATCAAAAACAACCCACAGTTGCTACCACCGCTATGTCGATACCTCTTTGATACATTAGGCATCATAGGTATTGATTCGGATCATCATGTCGGAGAATACTTCGCTTTTGCCCATGACTTCGTTGGACTGCAATGGGAGTTTGGTATCGATAAGAGAGAGGTTCTCAAGGATAAGCGCCATGTTGATGCATATACGCATTTCCAGGCATGGAGGCATCATGTAGGAATCAGGGAGTATCTAGATAGAGGTTTAGGAAAGCCTTTTGAAGCCCTGCTAGATGCCACGATTCCGCTACAAAGAGAATCAATACTGTCCTCTGGCGAACTGGCAGTACCGGTTATAGCTGATATAGAGCTCGACAGAGGAAACTGGCGTCCTGCTGTCAATGTACTGAACAGTAATGCTTATATTGCTAATCTGGCTATCGATGCCTGCATAGAGGTACCGGCGATAGTTGATGCGTCAGGTGTCCATCCAGTACATATGGGTCCTCTACAAGAAAGTTTTGCCGCACATATACGTCTTCAGAACTCAATTCAGAAGCTTTGTGTGGAAGGATTCATGGAAAAATCTCGAAAGAAGTTACTTCAGGCATTGCTTCTTGATCCTGTTACCGATTCAGCATTGCAGGCAGAAAAGTGTTTCGATTATATGTGGAATCTGCAACGTGAGTATCTTTTTGAACTTGAATGAACAGCGTCAAAATAAGGGCATAGAAACCAGTTAAGGAATCCACATTTTCCTTAGAAAACGGCTTCTGAGACTCTTAGAGGTTGTTTCTCTGTTTTGTAGGCCCATGGAGGATTTCCTCTGACCTTATCGGAAAGCAGAGGGCCATCAATGTGAAGGAGAACCTTTGGTTGCTAAGAAAGAAAGGTGTTACCGTCGGTAAGACCATCGATGTTCTTACAGCAACGTTTTGCATTGAACATGGATTCAAGCTTCTTCACAATGACAAGGTTCTTGAACCGATGAAAGAGATCCTTGGTTTGCAAGTAAAACACTAATGCTGCACCAGCATGATCACTACCGAGGGTAAGCTGAATGAATTTGAAAACCAGTAAGATTCACAGTCACTGAAAAGAATCTCCAAATCAAACTCCTGCCCATAGGAACGTGTATACCATAACGTACTCATAGCAGAGTGCCAAATAAGACCCTTACTTGCAGGTATGTGGATTCTGAGGATTTCCTTCCTGGGCCTCGGTATTATACCGGGGCATTCTTCTTGAGGAGTAGAAATCAAACATCATAATGACCACTGGACAACCAAAAGCCTTATCGTTTCTGACAAAAGTTGCAACATCTCTGAGTCTGATCCAATCGCCTTTTTTGAAATGGCCAAATAAGACCCTCATTTGCAGGTGTGTGGATTCTGAGGAAAACCAACCTGGAACCCTCTCTCCACACATCACCTATTCAGCCAGCTATTTACCGTTTTTTGCCAGTGCTGTGGATTTGATTCCTGGTACTTATCATCAAACTACTTCAATGTAAAGCTGTACGAGCGGGAGACGCTGATCATCCTGGATGAGGTGCAGCTCTTTCCAAAAGCACGGGCGGCGATCAAGTATCTTGTGGCGGACGGCCGGTATGATTATATCGAAACTGGTTCCCTCATGAGCATAAAGAAGAATGTGCGCGACATCGTCATTCCGTCGGAAGAACGACACCTGAGTATGTATCCTTTGGATTTCGAGGAATTCCTATGGGCTCTTGGACATGAGACGCTGATGGACCTCATCAGGAAGTGTTTCAACGACACGAAGCCGTTGGGACAGGCCCTTCATCGAAAAACCATGGATTTTTTCAGGCAGTACCTCGTCGTGGGGGGAATGCCCCAGGCAGTTGAAGCGTATGTGGACACCCGTGACTTTACCAGGGTGGACCGGGTGAAGCGGGATATTCTCACACTCTACCGTTCCGATATTGTGAAGCACGCCGAAGGTTATGAGATGAAGGTTGAGCAGATCTTCGACAATATCCCCCCGCAACTCCAAAAGCACGATAGGAAATTCAGACTGTCGTCATTGAAAAAAGAAGCGCGCATGCGGGATTACGAGGATGCCCTATTCTGGCTGGGTGACGCAATGATGGTGAACATGTGCTATCGCTCCAGTGCGCCGGATATCGGATTGAGACTCAACATGGACCGCTTGACGCTCAAATGCTATATGGCGGACACGGGACTTCTCATCAGCCACGCCTTCGACGAAAACGGCATCGTGAGTGAGGAAATCTACAAAAAGATCCTCTTTGACAAGCTGGAGACCAATCTGGGGATGATCATGGAAAACATTGTCGCGCAGATGTTGGTCGCGAGCGGCCATAAGCTGTATTTCTATTCCAACTCCTCCCGTGATGACGCCGAATCCCGCATGGAGATCGATTTCCTAATCGCGAAGAGCAAGATCGGTAGCCGGCACAACATCTCTCCAATTAAGGTGAAGTCCGGCAAGCATTACACGCTGGTGTCGCTGAAAAAGTTCAGGACGAAGTATGCGCAGCAGCTGCACACCCCCTATGTGCTGCATACCAGCGATGTGAAGGTGGAAGAAGGCATCGTCTACCTCCCCCTGTACATGACTCCGCTGTTGTGATACCCCGACGATTCAATTGCCAGGAATGTCGAAAATCTCGATGGTGGGCATAGAAACCAGGTAAGAAATTCACATTTTCCTCAGAAAACAGTTTCTGAGGCTCTTAGAGGGTGTTTTTCTGCTTAAGGGTTCCGTGTAGAAAACCCTCTCTCCAAACATCATAATGACCACTGGACAACCCAAGCCTATGTACTGCATAGGTGCTGAGATCTATATACCCGAAGGGGTGCAATTACGACGTAATGTGAGCGTGCAATACCCGAACGGGTATATTTAATAGAAATTTAGTCTTATTACACCCTAAAAGGTATAATTTTAGAAAAACTAATTGCATTATTACCCGTTCGGGTATAAAATATAACGTATGAATGCTATCGCCCGTTTCATAAAGGAACAGAGAAAACGAACAGGTCTTACCCAAGAGGAATTTGCACTCCGCTCTGGGCTTGGATTGCGCTTTGTCAGGGAATTGGAACAAGGCAAGACTACCGTTCGACTGGATAAGGTGAATCAAGCCTTGGCCATGTTTGGGCATCAGGCAGTTCCAGGTCCTTTGACTGTTGACAAGGAGTGAGGAAATGGAGAGACGATCAGCCACGGTGCTTGTTGACTCACAACCAGCAGGAGTGCTTTGCGAGACCGATGAAGGATATGCATTCACCTATGAAGATCTCTATTTCACTCAACCAGGAGCCAAGCCAATCAGTCTAACCCTACCACTTTCTGCAAAACAGTACACCAGCAAAACCATGTTCCCTTTCTTTGATGGTCTCATTCCGGAAGGGTGGCTTCTCTCACAAGCAATCACCACATGGAAGCTGGACGCGCGTGACAGGATGGGACTGATATGTGCAGTATGCCGTGACTGTATCGGAGATGTCAGTATAGAGGCACGCATATGAACAGATGCCTCGCTTGCGGAAAGCCGCTTACCCCTGATGACACATTCTGGCATACTCGCTGCGTCAAATCCTTTTTCGGTACCAAAGAGTTGCCTACCATCTCACTCGACTCTGAAACTTTGGAAGTCTGGGGCAGCGAATCAACCCGGATGGGATTCACCGTACCCGGAGTACAGAAGAAACTCTCACTCCATTTGGAAGCCTATCGTGGAAAAGGAAAACTGACACTTATTGGACACCCTCCAGGATACATCCTGAAGTTGCAAGCAGACGAATACCCTCACCTTCCTGAGTTGGAAGATGTGGTGATGAGAATGGCAGACGTGGCTTCTCTTGAGACGGTTCCTCATGCATTGCTTCGTAGTGAAGATGGAACGCTTGCCTATATCAGCAAGCGTATTGATCGCATCCAAACTAAAGAAAGAATACAGAAACTTCCCATGGAAGACTTTTGCCAACTCTCATTACGCTTGACGGAAGACAAGTACAAAGGGTCGTATGAGCAGTGCGGACAGATTATTAGACGTTATTCCAGTCAACCAATGCTGGATCTCACCAACTTCTGGTATCTGCTGGTGTTCTGTTTCATTACAGGAAACTCTGATATGCACCTGAAGAACTTCTCCCTGTACGCTCCCACTCCCTCGCGGTATCAACTCACTCCAGCCTATGATCTTTTGCCCGTTGCCTTGGTGCTTCCCCAAGACCCAGATGAGACTGCTCTCACCCTACGAGGAAAACGTTCTCGTCTCACGCTTGCAGATTTTCTCTCACTCGCCGACCATCTCCAACTCGCTCCCAAGGTCGCTGAACGTCTTATTGCGAGGCTTATCAAGCATTCCCCCGATCTTCTCGAGGTCATTGAAACAAGCTGGCTAACAGCTGAGGAGAAGATGGCAATGAAGGAGCTGCTTATCTCACGGCTAGATAGGTTGCAATAGGGTCTGACATAAACTGCCTAACCTTACCGTTTTGGAATCTTGTCTGCCACTGGCACAGATTCCTGAAGCTCTTCCAACTTCCTGATGGAAAGCGAATGAAGGTTGTTTTTGGGCTGGGCTTTTCTCTGCTGCAATGCATTGTGTATCACCTCACCCGGTCCATTGAACACTTCTTGTACAGTTCCATCAGACAAAATCTTCACTCCAAGATAGTAGTCAGGGATGTGGTCTGCAGGAAATGTGAGACTCTTTTGCATGGTGGCCTTGATCTGGACCATGCGACCATCAGAAGTTCGGGCATCATACTGGTGAGAAAGAGCGGGCAACAAGGTGATGTCATACACCTCTAAACAAAGAACTTCCCCGATATCACCAACCAATCGTCCATCAAGGGTAAACCTTCGGGTTGGGTACTCCTTACGCAAAGTATCCACCACAGCAAGCAACTGTGCTATAGACTCTTTCATCACCGACATTGAGACCTTCCTTTTCCATACAAGATAGCCAAGAATGTACAACTGAGCAAATGCCGATGGATACACCCCCCCGGAGGGGAGCCGATGAAGGCATAGGAACAAGGTAAGAAATCCACATTTTCCTTAGAAAACGGATTTTGAGGCTCTTAGAGGGTGTTTTTCTGCTTTAGGGTTCCGTGTAGAAAACCCTCTCTCCAAACATCACCTATCCAACCAGCTATTTACCGTTTTTAGCCAGTGCTGTGGATTTCCTTCTTGGTTCTTATCGTCTCTCTTTGAACAGATCCTGACCACATCAACATTACCTCAGTATTCAATCCAGAGAAAAACTCCGTAGAATGGAGACAAGTTGGAATTTTGTTTTGGTTCCAAAATCTGTGAGATTATTCATAATCAGGGTTCCGCAAGTAGGTGGTGTTTCTGCCGCTGCCCTGGCGGAGAATGTACCCCTCTTCCTTGAGGCGCTTGAGCGCAGCCTCCACCGATGAACTTCCGATACTCGGGCAGCGCTCAAGGATCTGTGCCTTGGTGAACACACCCAAGATGCTGTCCACAGCTTTGCGCACGATCTCATACGGTGTGCTCTTGCGATCCAACGAACCCAGCCTTTCTTCGAGGTCCCGATAGCAGCTCAGCACAATCCCGAGAAAGTACTTGATGAAGGAAGTGTAATCGTTCTTTCCCTCTTGCCATCCTCCGGAGACCTTTTCCAAAACGTCGTAGTATGTATCCTTCGTTCTCTCGATCTTCTGTTCGATGCTGATGTACTTGCCCACCATGAAGCCGCTTTGGTACAGCAACAGCGCAGTAAGCAGTCGGCTGATGCGTCCGTTGCCGTCATTGAACGGATGGATGCACAGGAAGTCGCAGATGAACATCGGGATCAAGATCAACGGATCCACCACTTGCTTGGCCAGCGAATCACGATAGCTTGTGCAGATTGCATCCACTGCCCCCGGTGTCTCGAACGGTTCAAGAGGAGTGAACCGAGTGAGGGAACTACCGTTAGCATGGGTCTCGTTGATATAGTTCTGGGTGCTCTTGAATTTCCCTCCGAACGTCTTGTCGGTATAGGAAAGCAGGTCCCGGTGCAACTGCAGGATGATATCACCCTTGATCGGGATATGCTCGTAGCTCTCGTGGATCGTGTTCAGCACATCACGGTAGCCAACTATCTCTTGCTCGTCACGAGTCCGGGGTTTGGTCCGCTCCTCTACCAGTTGCTTCATCCGGGCATTCGAGGTCCCGATGCCTTCGATCCTGTTCGAGCTGTCGGTGCTTTGTATCTTCGCAACTTCAACAAGCCTTTTCAATTCGACCGGCTTCTGCCTGAGAAACAGTTCCTGCCTGCCTTTGTGTTCGCGTATCTGCGCAACGAACGAGAGGATTTCGGCGTCCCAGAAGCTTTCCCTCAATTTACTGTAATCGAATTTGCGCATCTTTCTCCCACCTGCTTCGTTTTCTCCCATAGAATACTCTATTTTGGGAGCAAGTCAATCCCTGTGGGAGCATAGGAACCAGGTAAGAAATCTACATTTTTCTTATAAAACATTTTATGAGGCTGTTAGAGACCATTTTGAATAGTGGCGGCTGAACCAGACTCAGAAATGCAACAGCTCTGGTCAGAAACAATCAGTCTTTGGTTGTCTAGAGGTGATGTTGTCTGCTTTTTATTTATTGGAATACCATCAAAAGGTGATATACTGTTAGCTAGGTAATAAAACAAGGAGATACGAATAATGAGCAAAACAAGCTTGCTTCTCATTGTTGTAGTCCTCTTGGGTTTCTGCACCTCTTGTGATTTACTCAACCCCAAGCTGTTCCAGTTGCACAATACCGATTGGAATATCACTGATACAACACAGGATTTTGGACACAGATCACTTCATTTCACACACAATACCTACACTTTTAAAGATGAGGTTGGAGATATCATTGAAAGTGGTTCCATCTCAGATGAGAATTGGGGCTCCTTTACCTATACCATAGAAACGTGCAATATCAGTGGCTTTGAACACCTCGTCGGAGTAACCCGCCATGCTGCATTTACGCTCTCTTCAGATACGTTATCCATCAATTTTTACCTTGATGCTTCAAAAGACACACTTCTTCTCAGCATGACTGGCGTTAAACAGTAAGAGCTACAGAGCCTTTAGCACTTCCACTACTTCAGTGTGGTAGGAGCATAGAAACCAGGTACGAAATCCACATTTTCCTCAGACAACGGATTTTGAGGCTTTTAGAGGTTGTTTTTCTGTTTGACTGAATTGAGCTCTGAGGTCCATTAGCTCTGGTCAGAAATGATCAGCCTTTTGTTGTCCATAGGTTATACTCGTGTATGCTTCTATTTCTTTGAGGTTGAAGGCCTTGTCGGGCTGAAAACCACAAAAGCGTTTCAGAACTGTGTAATGAAGGCCAGCTGACCAACAGGTGAGCGGGAAGTTTACACGCTATATCCCAAGCACCATGTAAGGAGAAAGCAGATTGCAACTCAAGCTTTCACACACGCATACCCCTCAGGGAAAATGATCCGTCCCCTGTATCAGGATCGGCTGCGGACCTCAAGGACTGGGCAAACATCATGCTTGCGCAGAAACTCTTTGCTGACATGCTCATTGAGCTAGGAGAATTCTATAGCAAAATTCAACAAATCGTTCCTAAGCCAAAGTCCACAGGTTGCATAGAAGCCATCGGCCAAGACTCTCGGAGCACGGTCTTAAGAACTGGCATGCCAAGTAGAACTTCAACTTACGAGTTGAAATATGCCTATCCCTGAAGCAACCATGAATAGGCAGGAACGATATGGATGATTCTTCCTGTCTTCTCATCTTTGAACTCTTCTTGCTCGTACGCAGTGATGATCCATGACTCTTGAAGCCCAAGTTCTTCCATCCCATCAAGCAGCGGTGAAAATTCTCGATCCCTTGTCCGTCCATCCTTACCCAGACTCCAGCTGACCTGTATGAGCTGAATATCTGAGTCGGGACCAACAGCAAAATCAATCTCATCACCTTGGGACGTCTTGTAATAAAAGATCTGTTGTGTAACACGCCTAAGTGCCATGAATACCATGTTCTCCAATATGAGTCCGCTATTTTCCGAAGTTGAACAGGAAAAGGCTTGGACCATTGCATGATCGACACAGTACACTTTCTTTGGATTTACTGACTGAACAGCCATGTTGTACGAACGGATAGGGATCGTAAAGAGTAAGTAACAGTCCTCAAGTTTTTCGATATAGTCACTGATGAGCTGGGGAGAAAGTTTGTTCCGTTCCCCCGCAAGCCGTTGCTTCAGCTTGTTGACTGTGATGAGCCGGGGGTAACTGTTCATCAAGATAAGCACGAGCCTTTTCAGTTGGACAGGATGTTGAATATTGTATCTAAGTAAAATATCACGACTGATTACATCGTTCACCAGGTTCTGGAAATAGATCGGTGCCATGGAGATCTTTGGAAGCACCAACCGCTCAGGCATTCCTCCCAGCTCAACATAAGAATCAAAGGAAGCTATAATCGCATCCCTACTCGAGATATCCGTGATCGCTTGGGGTTTCCCTGTTGCCCGCAGGAATTCCTTGAATGAAAATGGAAACATCTCCCAGGTAAAGGTCCTGCCGCCCAGCTCAGTTGAGATCTCCTTAGAGAGCAGTTTAGCTGAAGAACCTGTGATATACACCTCACACAATTGCTTCGTCTGAATCCTGTTGACAAACTGTGCCCACCGGTTTACATACTGAAGCTCATCAAAGAAAAAATAGACCCGTTGTTCATGTTTCTGTGGATACATCCCATAGTAGGTATCAGTTATAACGGCAGGGTCTGCATTTTCAAGCCTAAGAAAATCAAGCCGATCATCAGAAAAATCAATGAAACAGATGTTTTCTGCATCAATGCCTTCATCAAGAAGGGATTCTATCTTCTCATGCTGCCAGGTAGATTTCCCACTACGCCGGATTCCTATTATTACAGTCGCTTTCCGTGGAACCGGAAGGATCTCCATATCCCTAGGAATGATGGGGAATTGGCTTCTCAGGTTTTTCTGTTGATCAGCAATAATAAGACGTAATATATCATTCATACGTGTATGATACATATACATACTTTATAAATCAAATAGTTTCTAAATTATTGCAAACTTTTTAATATTTATTTACATATTATTGTAAACTTTTATGTATTAGTTTTCAATATTCTGGAAAAGAGGGCATAGGAACCAGGTACGAAATCTTCATTCCCTTAAAAACGGCTTTTGAGACTCTCAGAGGCTGTTTTCTGCTTTGGAGGCACAGGTAAGAGTTCCTCCATCAATGAACCCTATAGAAAATAATTGTCTACAATACTTTCTTAAAGGGTACGCGGCGGTTAGGACAATTGTTTCGTTCGCAGCAGGCACAACTTTCGTAATCGGTTGTAGCTGATGCGAACAGCATTCCAGAGATTGATTTATTAGGAACCATCAGAGAACTTTCGGTGAGTTCTACACCAATCTGATTAGCACCACCAAGGAGTTGAAAAAGCCCCTGCATTTGCTCAATCGGCCAAATATCGACATTGCCAGAACCTGGATTCAGACTCAGCGCTTTGGTGATTCCCATCTGCTCTTTACAGTAGTCAAGCATATAGCGTCTCGCTGTACCAAGAGCTTGGTTCTTCACAATATCGAGCCAATAGGGAGCAAGCATATCCAATGAATATATATCGTAAGACTCCATCTCATTACCACAAGTGGCTACATAGCCAATTACGCGGTGCACATCATCTAGCACTCTGAGCGCCTTACCAACAAATTGAACATCGCCAATGGTTACTGAAGGGAGTCCATCAACGGTTGTATGGGCATCGATAAACATCTCTCGCATGAGGATCTTTGGCTGTAACCGCTGAGCAGCATCATGAAACAGGGTAAGAGCATCACGCTGTGCATCATCAATATCATCAAACCGAATACTGTGCTTATATTGTAAAAGCTTAGGTTCAAATGAGGGCGTTAATATAATAACATTACTCATATCTTCTGCTTTATACATACCTTCTGACTCCTAAAATTGCTGCTTCACCAATTAAACTGTTGGCCTACACTCAGCACTTGTACCGCTCATTTGCTTCCAAGTCTCTTGCAGTACAGTTATAGGATCAACAAGTGCGCTATGAATACACACTACACCTGGTTCAATAGACTGAGGCATCTTACGCTCAGAGAGAGCAACATGGGGACCAACGACATCTACCAATAAAGCACGATCTTCTTCTATCGGCAGGAAACCTTTCATCCGCAACATCTGAGAAGAGACCTTTGTGAGAAATTGTTCAAGTGTGGTTCGATCAAAAACGCCAAGGGGACGGAAGATACAGGTCTTCGGACGACCTTCGACTCCCCACCCACGATAGGCCGAGGCATCGACACTGAATTCTGGCTTACTTCCATTCTCCTCTTGATCCAAAACATCCATGATATCATAGGAAACTTCACCATAGGCTGTACGGTAGATAGGCGCAAGAGGCCGTAGCGTTTTGATCTTCTCTATCGTCGAATTCAGCTGAGATTCACCTACCAGGTCGACCTTATTGACTATGAACCAGTCGCTGAAAACAACCTGTTCTTCAAGCGTCTTCAGTACTTTGAAGAGCAAGTCGAAACGTTCAGCATCGACTATGCAGAGCATACCGCCATAGACGACTTTCCCCTCGGTTCGTTGATGGATCACCGATACAATCTCTAAGAGCGGTGCAGGCTTCGCTAAGCCCGATGCCTCAACAATAATAATATCTGGACCGAGCGCAGCCATCTCTTCGACAGCTGTAATGAAGGAACCGCTGAGACAGCTACAGAAGATCTGACCACCTGAGAGGCTTGTTGAAGAGACTACCGAGTCAGAACCCTCGACCAATGCACCATCGACATTGATGGAACCAAAATCGTTCAATATAAGAGCGACTTTGCGATCACGAAGATGATGGAGCATACTGTTGATTACCGACGTCTTGCCACTGCCAAGAAAGCCGGTGATCAGATGCAACCGAATAGGTGCTTTTTCCATACTAGAGAACCTCTTTGATCCTATTTATCAGCTCTTCACGGCTAGGAATGATGGAAGAGAAAGCTAGCGTTCCATTGATGTAGATACTTGGCAACTGCTTGACGCCAACTTCACGACAACGGGCAATATTCTGTGGAACGGTATACTTGTATTCGATGAGATCGATCTCAGCATCCATGCTCTTTACCGCATCCTGAGCAGCCGCCCACATATACGTACAAGCTGCACAGGTAGCCGAATCGAGGGTAAAGACTTCGACTAAAGGCTTCTGAAGGTGCTCGTAATCGGGAAGCTCACCAATGAATTCAATACCTTCACTCTGATAATTTGCCACCATAGCACGAGCACTTTCGGTCTCATGCACTGCATGTTCTGCAGCAATGGTGTTTTCAACTGGAACATCGTAAGGCATATCACATCCAGGACTGAGGACAAGTCGTCCAGGAGTAGCCGAATCGATAAGGTCTACAACAGTTTTCATGTTATCCTGCTGATTTCCAAAGAGCATGACCGAGGTAAGAGGGATATTTCCACCAATGGTAATACCGTACTTGTCGGTAATCTTCTTTGCATTGGCAAGATTCACATTCTCATCGACTGAGAGGCTGTCACATTTGGTCTTACACATCGGTTCAATATTCATCGTGGCATTACCACAGACAAAGAATGAAGATTTCACGCCCTTAGAACGGATAAACTCAAAGAGTTCTGTAAAGGGCTTCTCCATGAACTCAGCAAAGTGAGCAGGTGATATCTGAGAGATGAGTGGATCGGTAACGGCAACAACATCGATGCCAGCATCGATTAAATATCCACTAATGGTCTTTGCGACCTCATTAGCATAGGCAAGTAGTTCATGTACATACTCTGGTTGGAGCATCATATCCATGAAAATCTCGGTTCCTCTGAGGTGTGAAGCCAAGGTGAAGGGACCGCAGCAAATTCCGTACAGGGCGGTTGTCTCACCAATCTCTTTCTTAAGCCGTCGAGTGGCTTCGAGTTCCATAGGAAGACGTCCTTCATCGGCTTTCGGTAAGCGATTAGGGATTTCAGTCGTATCACTAAGGGGATGGCTGGCAACACTCGGAGGACCATCATCAGACCACACCATGTCACAACCAAGAATTTCAGCTTCAATTTGGAGATCAAACATGACTGGCTGGCCATCGGGAAGGTACATTCGATTTACCTCTAGGGCTGCTTCAACCAATGCATCAACATCTGTTGAGACTTTTTTTGCTCCATAGCCAAGCAACTTTCCAGCATGTACTCCTGTAAAAGGAACCCAAGGCAATTTATCGGTCGATTTTCCTTCGATGGTTCTGAGCACCCGTTCTCTTCCTGTCATGAAAACTCCTTTGCAGCATTATCTTCCAAGGCTTCATATATCGAGTTCCAGACAGCCAACGCCTAGGAGCACATATATTGCTCAACGCTGGCTATCTGTGTACTATTGCACTTTTTGCCTCAATGACTATCTATTTAAGCGATCTGGCAGAGTTCCAGTGCCACCTCAGCAGCCGTTGCCGCATCGGCTGTGTATCTGTCGGCACCAATGGTATTCTTAAACGATTCGGTTACCGGAGCACCTCCGACCATAACCTTAATCTTATCTTGTAAGTTGGCCTCTTTCACAGCTTTAACGACCTGCTCCATCTCTTTCATGGTTGTCGTCAATAGTGCTGAACAAGCAATTATGTTGGCATTATTGGCAACAGCCTCTTCAACGAAACGCTTTGGGGCAACATCAGTACCTAAGTCGATAACAGTAAGACCTTTGCCCTTCATCATCATACCGACAAGATTTTTACCGATGTCGTGTAAGTCGCCCTTAACCGTCCCAAGAACAACCGTTCCTCTATTTTGAACATTACCTGCTGCCAATAGTGGCTTTAAAATTTCCATACCCGCGTTCATCGCACGAGCTGCGATCAATACTTCGGGAACAAAAACTTCGTTGTTCTTGAATTTGACACCAATTATATTCATTCCGCTGAGCAATCCCTGATCAAGAATTTCTTCTGGACTCATACCTTCATCAACAGCCTGCTGTGTCAGTTCCTTTACTTCCTTGGCTTTCCCTCTCTGTAAAAATTCGGAAAGTGCTTTCATGTCTACCATATCATTTCCTCCCTCTATGGTTGTCAAATCAATTGCTTGCTCCACGAAACACTTTTGCTGCAACAACCAAGGTTTCCTGACTCGCGCATCAACCTCCCCTACACCTTCCCAGTTTCCCAGTGGCTCATCGCAGGATCGTCAACGCTTACAGTGACGGGCTCGCGGAGGAATCTCACCTCACTTCCCTTGAAATCGTTGCCTAGATATTCTAGGGTAAGGATAGACCAAGAAATGAGAGCCATCTGTAATTTTTTTACTAATTTTTGTAAAATATTATGCTTTACTAAAGAATTATAGTACGACGTAAAAGTAGTGTAAGAAACCGCCTAAGTCGTATCCTCCAAGGTCGATTGTTCTCGATAATGCTTACGAATAGAGCGAATAGCTTGAGCATTTATTGCACTATACCCAGTATCCTTGGAGGCAAAGACCAGGTCGGAGAATCAGTGGAATATCTTTGACAGCCAAAGAGGATCCCCTCATACGTTGTGTAGCAACCAATCTCACTCTGGCAACGATACCTGATCTTCAGGAGCATCTTCCTGAAGTGCTGCACAAGAGAACAAGGATACGAGCTCAATGGCATTACCACTGACAAAGAAAATCATACCGAGGAGCTCATCCATGATGCTCTATGCCGGATTACTCCTGTAAAAACATAATATGTTCAACATATCGTTCTTGAAAAGCCATCGATGTCGACAACTCGATATAGTGGGTACGTTGACGGATCTGTTCAACCTCTTTGGATGCTTTCTGCTGCATAAGAACAGCTAAGGCACCCTTGCCGGCAGCATTACCCACAGCTACGATTTTATCCCGATCGATAGGAGGAAACAGGCCAATTCGTTGGGCGTGCAGTATGTCGATATAAGAACCAAAACCACCGGCAATCAAGATAGCATCTAAATCTGAGGGCTCTAAATGAGCCTCCATCAGAAGGATATCGACACCGGCTGCAATCGCTGCCTTCGCTAGTTGAACTTCACGTACATCACGACTACTAAAGGCTACCGTATCGGTGATCTTCAATGCAATTCCATCGGGACTATCGACAAGATATCTTTCAGCATCAGCATGATCACTATCCATTGCTCCTGTCTCATCAACTAAGCCGAGGTCCAGCAGCAAAGCCATGATATCGATGATTGCTGAACCACAGATACCTTTTGCGTTCTTGCCCCCGAGGGTGGTATGACTGACCTGTCCATGCTCTGAGACCCAGACACGGTCGACAGCACCAGGGATTGCACCCATGCCCTGACGAATCGAAGCTCCCTCAAAGGCAGGCCCTGCAGCTGAAGAACAACTATGCAACTGTTGACCATCCCACAGAACAATCTCACCATTGGTACCAATATCGATATAGAGCACGGGCTTTTTAGGTCTCATCACCGATGAAGCTTGAACACCAACGGTAATATCGGAACCCACATAGGCTGAAACGGCACCAGGAAGTAGTAATTGTGCATCCCCCACCGTCTTAAAACCAACATCCTTCGCTACCATCGATTTTGCCTCGGTAAAAGCTGGTGTGAAGGGAGCACAGGCGATACCAGCAGGATCGGCACCCACGAGAAGATGAATCATCGTAGTATTTCCCACAGCAACAATCGTTTTAAGATGCTCAATAGCAATAAAATGATGAGTGAGCAATCCCGCTATCATGGCGTCAAGTTGTGCAACAATAGATTGATGAAGTGTTGTAAGACCATTCTCGTGTTCACCAGCATACTGAATTCGGCTGATGACATCTCCTCCATAGGCCCGTTGACGGTTCATAGCTGAGCGGTGGTCTATTACTTGGTGAGTATCGAGTCGAACAAGATAGACCACCACGGTAGTGGTACCAATATCTATCGCACATCCATACACCTCATCCTCGTAGGCATCATCGTGTTCACTAGTACTCTGACCTCTTGCAAAGGTTGCCACCACCTGGGCATCCTCTTCGGTATTGAGCAAGTTGATGGTAAGATTGCACATAGGCCCTACCTTCATCCTGCAGGCAAGACGGAGCCCCGCATCGAGTTGATCGGGTGTGAGCAAACGCCGCTCATCCTCATCAATCGGCGACGTATCATCACCGATGATTTGCACTAGGCATTTACCACAAAGTCCATTACCACCACAGGGACTTGAAATCTCAGAAATACCGGCGTCCATGAGTAGCTCAAGGAGGGTTCGGTCAGTTTTGCAGGCAATAGACAACGATTGTGTCTGGGTATTCACGATAAGAGTGCCACTTTTTTCCATGCTCTACATCCTATCATACTTACGAATAGGTTTCCTAGTTTTATGCTAAAGGCAGGGGCTCCCATCGGACAGAGAAACCAGGTAAGAGATTCGCATTATCCTTACAAAAAGGATCTGGGAATACCTGTTCATCAATACTGAGATTAGAGCGATGCCATAAGGCTCTTCACAAGTATCAAGCACTTGGGGATGTCGCCCAGAATAGGGACAAGACATATACACTGGGCACAAGGCAAATAGTTTTTAATTTTTTGCAAACTTTTCCGTTTTAACTTTCAATATTTTGTAAACTTATTTTAGCCTATGTAAAAATCTCCCATGAAATGACTGTTTATGGGAGATTATCCTTATTGGTAGGAGAGAGCGAATTATAGGTATCTATGCGATATTCATTCCAATTTCGGAATATTTTATACCTTTTTATTTATGGTTCAGATAGAGCAACCGGCTCTGATATTCAGAAATACTTGATAAAGACAATGATATGCGAAGATATCTACCAACGATTACCATTGGGGTGGATGGACCACCCCAATGCTTGAGTTTCGTTATGACAAGTTCACTTTCTCGTTTGTTCTGCTTGACTCATAGGAGGCAAGAGCTATCTCCAAGGCCTTCAGACCATCGTATCCGGTAACCAAGGGGGTTTTTCCTGTTTTGCATACTTCGACAAAATCCTGTATGAGCCCTTCATCCCCTGCTTCATTGAATATAATATCTTCGAAGCATTGATTACTCTGGTCATCTAGATGCAAAACTTGCCCAAAGGCTTTGAGCTCGATCATCCCCAAGGTCCCAATGATCTGCATATCAACCTGTGCCCAGATGGGATAATTGGTATGATGAGCCCAAGAACAATCAATTGTGGCAAAGACATTGTTTTTCAATTCGATCATCACCAAGCCGGTATCATCAATGCCCTTATGGTGCAAAAGCTCTCCGCTCTCACAGAATACACTCTCTATTTCCGAGCCTGTGAACCAACGTATCAAATCACCCAGATGAACCGTATGGTCCATGACGGCCCCACCGCCGGAGAGCTCTGGATCGATGAACCATCCACCAGGAATTTTACCATGATTGATGGATGTAATGCAGAGGATGTCCCCGATTTCGCCATCTTCAATCTTTTTCTTTGCAGCAATAACATTGGGATTGAAGCGCATCGGGAAAGCATTCATGATTTGCACTTTTTGGTCCTGTGCTGCCTTAAGCATGGCCTTTGCATCCTTGATTGTCGTGGCAAAAGGTTTTTCAACCAGGATATGAATGCCTTTTTCAGCTGCTGCAATACTAACCTTTGCGTGGTCACGGTTATTCGTACAAATAATGACCCCATCCAGGCCTTGCTCGAACAAGGCTTCGTAGGTGGGATAGTATTGAGTCTGAAAACGAGAAGCCATCGAGGACCCTCTCTCTGCATCGGTATCAGCAATACCCACCAACAGGACTTCAGGATACTGTAAGAGCTCCTGGGTATAGCTGAAGGCATGCATATGTTCAAAACTGACAACCCCTATTCTCAGATTTTTCATAGCTGCCCCTCCTTGATATGCACCACCCTGCCTGTCATAGCCGACTCTTTGACAGCCAATGCCAGTTGTAACGCACAGAAAGCGTCCTCTCCTGAAACTGGGGGCTCTTGATTCTTTCGTACCGCATCAAGGAAGGCTGAAAGCTCCAAACGATAGGGATTGAGCTCATCACTGAGAGGATTATCATAGGTTACAAGAGAACCGACCTCACTCGTTCGTTGTGTCCTGAGAGGACAATCGCGGGAAGAGTCGTAACAAAGCTGACCATCGGTACCTACCAATTCGAATGTGGTCCTGAACTCCGAACCCTTAGGCAAGGCCCAGCTTGCCTCGACATGTGCCATGGCCCCACTTTTAAAACGCAAGATGGCGAGGCTATGCATCTGTGAGGGATGCATGGTTCCCAAACTTTTTGCATATACCCTCTCGACCGGTCCGAAATTACGCAGCAACCAGTCATAGTCGTGGATGGCCAGATCAACCTCGGGTCCCCCACTCTTTTTTACATCCTGATACCAATTTTCCCAGCTCCAACCAGGAAAAGCTTGGTTGCGGGTAGTGCGAAGGAGACAAGGGTCACCAATCTTTCCTGCTTTGATTTGTTGTACAGCCATTGCATATTGAGGGAAAAATCGCAGGACATGCCCAACCGAAAACTTGACCTGAAATTCCTTGGCTTTTGTAATCATCAGTGCAGCATCCTCGATATTCAGGGCAATCGGTTTCTCACAAAAAACATGCTTTCCTGACTGCATTGCCATGATGGCATACCGAGGGTGGAGATAGGTTGGAAGACAAATATCCAAGACATCATACGAAAGTTCTTCACTCATAGCCTCAAAAGAGGTATAGGAAGAACAGCCGAGAAATGATGATAAGGCATCGGCTTTATCCTTGCGGATGTCACAAACCGCTACAACCTTTACATCGATGAGAGATGCATAGGCGTGGGCATGGGTACGACCCATGGTGCCGCAGCCTAATAACGCAACACAAATCATACTGTGTGCTCCTTTTATAGTATTAGTTGGAGAAGGAGGAAATCTCCATGCGCTCACCATCAGCAAGACGGGAAGCCTCTGCAGCAAAAGCCATGTAGTGACTCTGCAGTGAAGTTTGCACAGTGGTTTCTCCATTGATATTGTTCTCGTGTACCAAACGAACAAAATCAGCAACAAAGCGCTCATCACTGCCTGAGTGTCCAGCTCGTGTTGTCTCGATCTCAATGGTTTTCGTATCACGAGAGGAAAAATTCTGGATGGTGATGATTCCTTTTTCCATATCCCCTATCAATTCAGCCTCGGTTCCCATGAGCCTGAGGGCTCGATGTGTGCTCATAGTAAAGCCACTCATGGTAAAGGTGGCAATTACATTGTTCGCAAAGGTAGCATTCACTGTCTGATGATCTACCACATTGTTGTCACAGTGGTAGACACAACGACCCCAGGGTCCTTCCTGCAAGGCTTTGAGACGACCTTCGACAGAAAGATCGGTGGTTATTACATTCACCGGCCATGCAGTGTTGCTTCCTAGATAAATTTTTTGCGCGGCATAGGGACACGATTCGATATGAGGACAAGTATCTGTACAGCGAAGAGGAGCATCCTGCGGGGCATTCTCCTTGGTAAAGTGATACAGGCCTCCATAGGAACTTAAAGAGGTACATTCCGATCCTGCCAGGTACAGCAGGATATCCATATCATGACAGCTCTTTGCAAGAATCATGGGAGCTGAGGTTTTGCTATTATTCCAGTGGCCTCGCACAAAACTGTGCGACATATGAATATGGCCTACACATTCATCAAGCTCAATACCGATGAGCTTACCAATCTCTCCTTGATCGATCAATTTCTTGACCCTGGTGAAAAAGGGAGAATACCGAAGGACATGGGAGATGACAAAGACTTTAGAAAAATCCTGAGCAGCCTGTGCTATGTTTCGGCTGTGCTCAAGGGTGGTTACAATGGGTTTCTCACAGAGAATATGATACTGCTTCTCAATTGAAGCGAGAATGGCATCATGATGCAATGAATCTTGAATTGCTATGATTACGGCATCTATGGGAAGTTTTGTTGCAAACAGGTCATGCCAATCCGATACTGCATAGGATTCTTCTATGGCATGTTCATGCACTATGTGTGCGCGTTTCACAGCATTAGGTTCAGCCACCGCCACAATCTTCATATCTTGTGGATGTGCCTTTGCATATGCCGCATACACATGGGTGCCCCTACTTCCTGCTCCTAGCAGTGCTACACGAATAGGCTTCATACAATTCCTCCTGATTATTATGGTTGCACTGCACAAACAGTGCAACCAAATACTTGTTCAGTTATTTATTGATTTCTGCGTTGATGATTCTTTCAACCTCAGCCAAACCGTTTCCTAAAGTTGGTTGCATAAAGACTTTGTCCATCTCGTTGTTCAGCAAGGTATATAAAGGTCCTGCATTCTTACCCGAGATCGGCAGAGGATAGCCATAATTGACAGTATCGACGATATACTTGGTATCAAGATGACTATATTCCTTGAAGAACAACTCTGCACCACCCTTATAACAAGGAGCCCAAACACTGGAGAGCAAGGTCGCATGACGTTCACTGGCGAGGTAGGTCATGAATTTGACCACTTCTTCAGGATACTTGGTCTTAGCTGATGCTACATAGCCGAGATTGTGGTAGATGCTTGCACGTTGCTTCTGCATTGGCAGAGGAGCAATACCCAAATCGGGTCCCAAAATTTCTGCAAATTGCTTGAGAATACCGGTATGGCTGGTAACCATGGCTACCATACCCGACTGGAACATGGTGGCTTTGGTGATTTCACGCATCTCACTTACCTTCGGTGAGTAGCCATACTTGTAGATCAAATCGAGCAAGAACTGAGAAGCTTCCCTGCCTTCTTCAGTATTTATCACAAGCTCCATGCGGTCTTCGCTATAGAGGGTTCCCCCGTTTTGCAGAATGAAGTTGGAAGCTCCACTTTGCATGTCGGGATCGGCAATGGTACCATATTGAATGGTTGTTCCCTTATCCTTGATAGTCAATTTTGCACTCGCATTGAAGTAGTCGTCCCAGGTCCAACTCTCATCAGGATAGGACAAATTAGCTTTGTCAAACATTGCTTTGTTGTAATAGAGTATAACCGAGTCAAAGAATATGGGAACACCATACCGATCATTGTTATGCATGAATGGTTCATAGTAGATCGAATTGAAGTTCTCAAATTTCAATTGATCCTTATAGGGCTCGAGGTTCATGACCAATCCGGTAGGTAGATAGGAAACAGCATTCGGGTGATTGAGCCAGAAGATATCGGGTCCAGTTCCGGTAGGAAGGGCCATCTGCAGTTTTGTCCAGTAATCGGACCAAGGCATGATCGACATATTCACCTTAATTCCTGCATTCTGAGCCTCGAACTCGGCAATCATCTGTTTGTAGACTTCTTCACCATTCTGGTCCCAATACCAAAAATTGATGGTTTTGGTTTCCTGTGTTTGAGCTTCGGTGGAACCTGCTGCAAACAAACCATTGATCGACAAGGCAATCAGCAGCAAAGCTACCAATACGGTTTTTAGATCCTTTTTCATACAATCCTCCTGTATAATTTCAATCCGAATCATTGCCGGATATGAATCCTATTATTCCTTGATACCCGATAAGGCGATACCTTCTATGAAATACCGTTGGCTGATGATAAAAACCACAACCATGGGAAGGGACACCACCACTGCAGCGGTAAGCAGCAGGTTATCCTTGGTAAGGTGCTGGCCTTGCAGATTGGCAACTGCTATGGACAGGGTATATTTCTCTGTAGAGTTGATCACAACCAAAGGCCAGAGGAAGTCGTTCCAGCTGAATACCAGGCACATGATGCCGGTCGCAAGCAAGGCACTGTGACAAAGCGGCAACAAAATCGAATAGAAAATCCTGAAGTGTCCAGCTCCGTCAAGATAGGCTGACTCATCGAGTGATCGCGGCAGACTCATGATCTGCTGACGCATGTAGAAAGTGGTGGTAACACTTGGGATGCTGGGGATGATGATTCCCAAATATGAATCAAACAGACCCAGGTCGAGAATAAGTTTATATCGAGGCATGAGAATCATCTGTATGGGAATCATCAAGGCCAAAAGCAAGGAAACGAATATCACATTCTTGAAGGGGAATTTTATACGGGCAAAAGCATAGGCGGCCAAGGAGGATAAAAAGAGCTGAGGAAAGGTAATGCCTATGGTATTGATAATATTATTCTTGTAATAAGAAAGAAAGTTGAGCCGACCAAAGAGTTCTTTATAGTTCTCAAAATAGGTAAAACTCTCTGGGAAGAACACCACGGGAATCTGTACTGTTTCCCGATAGGTCTTGAAGGAAGAGACCACAATCCAGAAGAAGGGAACCAAGGCAATGAGTGAAAAAAGAAAAAGAAAGAAGAAACTAACACTGATGCCCTTTTTAAAATATCTGTTTTTCATTCGCTTACCCCTCAGCTGTAGTGCACCCAGTGCTTCTGTCCGACATTCTGTAAAATCGTGATAGTAAGTACGATTACAGAGAAGATGATTGCTTCTGCTGAGGCATATCCCATTTCCAAGTAGGTGAATCCACGCTCGTAAATACCAAAGGCCATCGTGCGAATGTTCTCTCGTACAATGACATTGCTTTTTCCGAAGACAAAGATATAGTCGAACATCTTGAAACTGTTGATGATGGAAAGAACCAGACAGAAGAACAACTGCGGGGTTACCAAAGGAAAGGTGATATGGATGAACTTAACCCACCATGATCCTCCGTCTATATCACAGGCTTCATAGTACTGAGTGCTGATGTTCTGCAATCCAGCAAGGAGAATGACGGTAAAATACCCGATGCTTGCCCAGAGGGTGACCAATACGATCACAAATCTTGTCAATAAGGCATTGCTGAACCAAGCTATCTGCGGAAGGTTCATCAGCTTGAACAAGCCATTGATAAGACCGTAGCGGGAATTGAACACAATCATGAAGATTTGGGCTGTAATAACAGGAAGAATCACATAGGGAAGGAAAAAGATTGTCCTGAAGGTTCCCTTGCCAAGTAAGTGTTTCTTATTCAATGCATTGGCCAAAAAGAGCGAGATGCCTACGGTAAGGGGTACCGATACAAGCACGAAGAACATCGTGTTCTTGAATTCCAGAAAGATGGTTGGATCGGCAAACAATCTTTGGTAGTTCTCCAAACCTATGAATTGGGGCGAACTGAGGTGGTTCCATTTGGTGAAGGAGATGAATACTGAATGAACCATGGGATAGATAAAGAAAATATAGAGGCCCAAGACCGTTGGGGCAATGAAGAGATAAGCCCACATCCAATCTGTATGCTTTCGTTGCAGTTGCATGGTCAGCTCCTTAGGTAAGCATCGTTGTTACAAGGAAAGCATAGGAGACATTTCTTCATTTGTCAAACTTTTTTGTTCGATTGTCGAACATTTTTGTTTTCTTACCCCTTTTTACTCTACCAACTATTCACGAATTGAGTTATTCTTAGGCTATGAGCAAAAACACAGAGACTTCTTCCAACCTTGCCATTCACACCATCATAAAATTGGTGTGGAACGAAAAAACGATTACCCGGGCTGAGCTCAGCAGGTTAAGCGGGTTTTCACGCAGCACGATAACGGCCAACGTCGATACGCTGCTGGAAGATGGTGTTTTGGTCGAACAACCCTTAGAAGGCCAAGAGAAATCCAACAGCAAACGAAAATGTGTGTCCATTAACCAGAACAGAGGAATCTTCGTCGGCATCGAATTGGATGCTGACTGCTGTGCAGTAGGGGCTTGCGATATCATGGGAACGTTATTGCATGAGCAATGCATCGCTCTGGACTATATTGATGGGCCTGAAGCCATCCTCAAACAAATCTCCTATGCTATCAAGAGCTCGCAGAAAGCCCTATCCGGTCGCAATACAACCATTCTGGGCATCGGGGTTGGCCTGCCCTCCCCTGTCGATTTTGAAGGCGGGTATGCTGTACATCCGGCTTTCATGCCCGGCTGGCATCGCTACCCAGTAGGTCCAAAGCTTTCCAAACTCTATGGATGCCCTGTGTTTGTCGATAATGAAGTGAATACCATGGCTTTTGGAGAGGCCTTTCTCTCAGAGCAATATCGAGGCAATGACATATTGTTCATCAAGCTTGGAGTCGGCATTGGCGCAGGGCTGATCATGCAAGGCTCGATCTACCGTGGCAACAGCGGAATGAGTGGCAATATCGGTCATATGCGGGTTGATGGCAGCACAGTACAGTGCAAGTGTGGAAAGATTGGTTGCCTTGAAGCCCTTGCAGGGGGAGGAGCACTGCTCAAACAAGCAGAGCAACTAGCCCAAAACAAGCAGAATACCTTTTTACAGAAGGTGTTCGAACAGAGAGGGTATATTGAATTATCCGATTTGAAGGAAGCCATCAAGCGCCATGACAGCAAGGTCATCCAGATGGTAGAGGAAAGTGCCCACACCATCGGCTCGATGGTTGGCAGCCTTGTTGTATTCTATGACCCGAAGGCTGTGGTGCTTGCAGGAAGCTTATGCGAATTGGGGTTACAGTATGTCGATTCCATCCGAAGAAGCATCATCAATGAGGCAACGCCCTGGATCAAGAGTGATTTCGATGTGAATGTGACCAAGTTCGGTGATAGCATCGGAGTCATAGGATCGGCAATGCTCTGTATCAGCAACCTCATTCACAATGGAGCCTTCGTCAACGAGGGGTAGAGGCTCACAGGAAGGAAACCTCAATTTCTCAGCCATCTGCTTGAAATACAAAACGACCTCTGCATCTAATCACCTTGTTCCCTGTTGCTTGGGTAGTCTTCCTGGATAATCATACTCATCTTGCATAATTCCCATTTCCAACAGAGAACAAGGAGGGGTCTCCCCCTCCCTGATATAAACAATATTGATGCCGTGTTGCTCCTATTTGGACTTTCCGAGGTAGGCAAACTTGATCTCTTCGTTTTCAAGCAATTCTTTGCCTGGACCTGAGAGAGTGATGTTTCCCGTCTCCATGACATAGCCGGTATGGGCGGTTCGAAGCGCCACGTTCGCATTCTGTTCTATGAGCAGTACGGTGACTCCGGCTTCGTTGATGCGTTTGATGATGGTAAAGATATCCTTCACCACCAAAGGGGCAAGTCCAAGGGAGGGCTCATCCATCATGACCATCTTTGGGTTTGCCATCAAGGCACGACCGACTGCAAGCATCTGCTGCTCTCCTCCACTGAGGGTGCCGGCTAGCTGCCAGTGCCGTTCCTTCAAGCGGGGAAAGAGTTCATAGACTCGCTCGATGTTCTGCTGTTCATGTACCCGGTCTTGCAAATAGCCGCCGATCTTCAGGTTCTCCAATGTGGTGAGATTGGGAAACACTCTTCTCCCTTCGGGAACGAGCACCAGTCCCATTTCTACAATTTTACGGGTGTCCATGCCATTGAGCTTCACACCATTGTAGGTGATGGTACCTCCTGCGGTCGGGACCAAGCCCATGATGGAGCGCAGGGTGGTTGATTTCCCAGCTCCATTGGCACCTATAAGGGTGACAATTTTCCCTTCATTCACCGAAAAAGTAATCCCGTTGAGGGCTACGATACCGCCATAGGTGACTTTCAAATCCTGTATTTCTAATATACTCATGCTTCATCAACTCCCAAGTATGCCCTGATGACTGCCGGGTCGTTCTGTACCTCTGCAGGGGTGCCCCGTGCAATGGTTTTTCCATAGTCAAGGACATAGATTGTGTCAGAGACCTCCATGACCAAGTTCATGTGGTGCTCGATCAAGAAGATGGTCAGGTTGAACGAGTCCTTGATCTCAATGATGAATTGTGACAGTTCCTCGGTCTCCTTGGGGTTCATTCCTGCAGCCGGCTCATCAAGCAAGAGCAGTTTTGGTCCGGTTGCCAAGGCCCGGGCAATTTCCAGGCGTCTTTGCTTGCCGTATGGCAACGAGGATGATTTCTCGTTGCGGCTATCAAGGAGCCCTACCCGCTCCAAGAGAGCCTCGGTATCCTGATGCATCTGCGCTTCTTCCTGCTTGTTGATCCTAAACGTAGAGCTAAAGAGCCCTGCCTTGATGTGGCAGTGCTTGGCTATCAGGACATTCTCAAAGACCGAGAGGTCCTTGAACAACCTGATATTCTGAAAGGTCCTGGCCATCCCGAGGCGGGTGATCTTATCAGGGGTGTTGATCACCTGATGCTCAAACGCCTTTTTATAAGTTCCGTTGTACAGCTTCTTCATCTTCGAACGCGGATAGTTCTCTCCGATGACCATGTCGGAGAAGCTCACCCTGCCATTGGTCGGTTGATAGCCTCCGGTAATGACGTTGAAGGCAGTAGTCTTGCCTGCGCCATTGGGGCCGATGAGGGCAGTAATCTTGTCTTTGGGAATCTCGATGTTCAGGTCATCAACGGCAACGACACCGCCAAACTGCATCGTTATATGTTCTGTTTTCAGCAGTATGTCGCTCATGTTCGACCTCCTTCTTCCTTGTTCTTTCGTTTCAAGCGTCCTATAATCCTATCCCAACTGAATTCATTCGTCCCCATGATGCCTCGTCGGTAGATAAGGACGACAATCATAAGGAGAATGGAAAATATGACCATTCTGAATCCTGTTCTGAAGAGAGGGACCTCGAAGGAGCCGATAAAAAGCGGTTGGTCGAAGAAGCGTAGCCACCACTCTTTTGCTGCAGTGACGAGGAACGCGCTGAGAACCGAGCCAGTGACACTTCCGATGCCTCCAATTACAACAATGAGGAGGATGTCGTAGGTCAGGGTGATGGAGAAGGTTTTTGCCTCGATGGAGCGCATGTACATGGCCAGAAGGCCACCTGCGACGGCGCTGAAAAATGAGCTGATGATGAAGCTCATCGATTTGTGCTTGAACAGGTTGATACCCATCGCTTCTGCAGCAATCTCATCCTCCCTGATCGCCTTGAATGCACGGCCATATGAGCTGTTGATCAGGAGCACCATTACTACGATGCAGATAGCAACCACAATAAAGGGGGTGATAAGAGAGGGAATGGCCCCCCAGAGCATGGGTGGGAAGTTAGGAATCTTGTTCAGGCCGTAGGAGCCGTTGGTAATCTGGTCGAACTGAGGTGATGAGAAGATGGCCCTCACTATTTCAGAGAGGCCCAAGGTGGCAATGGCCAGGTAATCGCTCTTCAGCCTCAGAACCGCTACGCCCACTATGGCTGCTGCAAACGCTGCCAGCAATCCTCCGAGAAGCAATGCTATGAAGGGGAAGACAATCTGGATGAACTCAGGTGATTGGGCGACCATCATCTTGAATGCCCTGATCGCCGGGTGTACGCCGTTCATGTAATACACGCCATCAAGGTTCTGTACCGGGATCAAGAGGATGGCCGTGGTGTATGCCCCGATGGACATAAAGCCGGCTTGTCCAAGACTGAACAGTCCGGTAAAGCCATTGAGCAGGTTCATCGAAACGGCAACGAGTGCAAGAATGACGCCTTTCTGAAGGACTGAGACCAACATGCCGTTTTGCATGCGATTGGCGTTCAGCCAATAGAGGAAGATCATCAACAGCACTACCGTAATGAGGGAATAGAGATGGTTTTTCTTTATGTTCATCATACTTTCTCCACCGTCTTTTCGCCGAACAATCCGGTCGGTCGTACCAAGAGCATCACAATCAACAAGAAGAACGTGAACGCATCCGAGAAGGTTGAATAGCCAAGGGCGACAAGCAACGTCTCGACGATGCCGATGAAGAACCCTCCTACCACTGCCCCGGGGATGTTTCCGATGCCTCCGAAGACGGCGGCAACGAAGCACTTGAGCCCGGGCAGGGTTCCGCTGAACGGAGTTACCGACATGCGGTCGGTAAAATACAGTATGGACCCTACGCCTGCGAGCAACGAGCCGATGGCGAAGGTCACGGAGATGACACGGTTGATGTTGATACCCATGAGTTTCGCCGTCTCAAAGTCCTTGCTGACAGCTCTCATGGCCATGCCGGTTTTGGTCTTGTTTACCAAGATCATCAGTATGACTACCAAAACAATGGTAAGTACCGGGGTAAGGATGGTTACGAAGGAGGCGCTGAGCTCTCCCATCTGGTAAATCCTCTTCAAGAAAGGAATCTCCGGGTAGCCGCGAGGAATCGCGGTGAAAAGATAGGTTGAGAGATTCTGCAGCAGGTAGGAGACACCGATGGCGCTGATCATGATGGACATTCTCGGAGCACTGCGCAACGGCTTGTACGCCATGCGTTCTATGCCGATGCCCATCACCGTGGTGACCAGTAGCGTGACGACAATCGCGACCGGCCAAGGAAACGAGGCGAGCGAGAAAATCATGAAGTAACCGGCCATCATGAAGATATCGCCATGGGCGAAGTTGATCAACCGAAGGATACCGTATACCAACGTATAGCCTATGGCTATCAAGGCGTACGCACCTCCTAGGGATATCCCTGTCAGCCCATGCTGCAGGATTGTAGTCATACTCATCAGTAAATCTCCACGCGAACCATAAGAATAAGGATGGGCCAGGAGGGAATTCCTTCCTGGCTCTTGTTACACAGCAAGAAAGAGCTGGGACAAAAGCCCACCTCTCTCTTTACTATAATCGGTAATCAGATAACGCTTACCGTCTTGAGGAACTTAAACTGGCCGTTCTCAACAACCTTGATGAACGCCATGTCTTTGTCTGCATCACCATTGGCGTCAAACACGATTCGTCCGGTTACACCTTCTACGTCAACACCAACCAACGCATTGCGAATCGCAGGTCCTTTGGTGGAGTTTGCCTTCTCAATCGCCTGAAGGGCTGTGAGGTAAGCATCGTACCCGAGCGCAGACACTGCTGGAATAATGTCCGGCTGTCTGTTCTCAACAAGGTACTTCTTGAAGCCTTCGATGAACTTTGCCGCTTCTGCGGTTGCAGGATCAGCATCGTCGAAGAACGTAGAGAGAACCACGCCCTCAGCACTGAGGCCGGCATTCTCTATGATCGAAGAGTTTTCCCACGTATCACCTGCCATAATCTTTGCAGTGATGCCCAACTCGCGAGCCTGCTTGATGATCAAGGGGGCTGTCGCAATGGACGACGGAGCGAAGATTACGTCGGGGTTCGCAGCCTTGATGTTGGTAAGGATCGACTTGAAGTCTGTGGTGTTGGTCTGGAACCGCTGTTCGCTGACTACATTACCACCGAGCTGCTGGAACGCTCTGCTGAAGAAGTTGCCGAGACCTGAGGAGTAATCATCACCAAGTTGGGTAATAACTGCTGCTTTTTTAGCCCCTTCCTGCCAGGCAAAGTTCGCCATGACTGTGCCTTGGAACGGATCAAGGAAACAGACGCGGAAATAGTAGTCGTTTCCGAGCGTCACCTGCGGGTTGGTGCACGACGCGCCAATTGCAGGAACTTGGTTGTCCAAGAAGATGTCCCCAGCTGCAATGGATACGCCTGAGCCGTAGGAGCCGATGATTACCGACGCACCGCTTGACAACAGGCTCTGTGCTGCCGTTACGGCTTCGGTTTTATCACTCTTGTTGTCAGCTTCCACGAGTCTGACGTTGTACGTCTCACCGTTAATCTTCACCGTCGGATAGACCTTGTTGGCGTATCGGATGCCCAACACTTCCTGGTAACCACCACCACCGTTCTCTCCAGTAAGAGGTTGGAATACCCCGATCACTACCTCTTTTGCCCCACTCTTCTGTTCTGCGCTGCCTGCAGCAAAGAGAACTGAAGAGGCCAGCAAGAACACTAACAAACAAACAGTTAGTTTCTTCATACGAGCCCTCCATATATATAGATGTTACATTATTGCGTCAGTGTGTGTTTCTACACAAGAGAATTTTCTATCCGCACATCCCTTTTCTTCTTTTTTTTAAGACTACCTCTTTCAACCAGTCAATTGAATTAAAACTCCAAGCGATAAAATACAAATAGACCTTTTGGTATATGTCTTCAGCTAAACTTCTAACGTATGTCGCAAGTTTTCAGAGCAAATCAATTGAACGAATTTTTCCCTTCTCACCAACATTCAACCTATTACGCACCCTGTTGTCATATGTTTGGAACATAGTAAAAATACTTTTATTATTATAATATATAGACTTATATATTTTATAGATTTTATTATCTTTTTATTCAATTTTTTTTTATTTAGTATTGACATAAGTCTCTTTTGAATCTATTATACAAATGTGCTCAGGGAATAGAGCAAACTAAAAACTAACTTGCACGGGAGCAACAAGGAGCTCCTACAAAGGGAAGGTAAAAAATGAAAAAGACTATCGCTATCTTGTTGGTCCTGGTAATCGGAATGGTTGGGGTGTGGGCGGATGGTGTTGAAAATACTTTGGGAAACGAAGCAGAAATTGTAATAACCACTTCTGTGACTCCTGTTGCTTTATTTGGTGTTTCAGCCGCAGCTTTAGTAGAAGCTGATTATGCAAATGCAACCGCATTTAATGGAAAAGTATCAGCTTCCATAACAAAAGATATTGCAGATATTAATACCTTAAAAGCTTTGACAACTGTTGGCTGGCTTTCAGGATTCAACAATACTGGTACCAAATTTACACTTTCTGTAAGTATTACTGATTTAGTTAATCAAGACATAGCAACCGCTGATCCTCTCTCATTGACAGTCACTCCTAGTACTAACCAAGAAGTACCTGCAGCTACTGATGTTCGTGGAAAATTGGATAGTGTTGAAATTAAAGTACAAGGTGTTGAAGCTGAGATTGACTTGGCTCCAGCAGGCGATTACGAAGCAACTATCACATTCGAGGTTGTTGCTAACGCTTAATATAATAAGAGTTACCGTATAACTCACAGGGCTGACCAAATGGTCAGCCTTTTTTTGTCTAGTGAACATAATGGTGTTTGTTTTTTTTAAGAAGAATGCCCCGGTATAATACCGAGGCCCAGGAAGGGTTTCCCCAAAATCCACAGACCTGCAAATGAAGCGTTTATTTGGGTATTTCGGAAGTGATGATTCGGCTGGTTCTGGGTTTGGGCAGAAGGGATGAGCTAGGTTGTTGAGGGGTCATGGGGGTGTTTGCTTTCTGAGCCTCAAGGGGAATGCCCCGGTATAATACCGGGGCCCAGGTAGAGAATCCTCAGAATCCACAGACCTGCAAATCAGGCGTTGATTTGGCTTCCTGAGATGGATCGGCTGGTTCTGGTTTTGGGCAGAAGGGATGAGCTAGGTTGTTGAGGGGTCATGGGGGTGTTTGCTTTCTGTTCCTCAAGGGGAATGCCCCGGTATAATACCGGGGCCCAGGAAGAGAATCAACATTTTCCACAGACCTGCAAATCAGGCGTTGATTTGGCTTCCTGAGATGATTCGGCTGGTTCTGGTTTTGGGCAGAAGGGATGAGCTAGGTTGTTGAGGGGTCATGGGGGTGTTTGCTTTCTGTTTTTTGAGAAGAATGCCCCGGTATAATACCGGGGCCCAGGTAAGAAATCCACATAATCCTTAAAAAACGGCTTCTGAGACTCTCAGAGGCCGATTTTCTGTTTTGGGGTTCCAGGTAGAGAATCAACATTTTCCACAGACCTGCAAATGAGGCGTTGATTTGGCTTCCTGAGATGGATTGCTATGAGTACGTTATAGTATACACTTTCTTGTGGACAGGAGTTCGATTTGGAGACACTTTTTCAGTGACTGCAACCATTTTGGTTTACAACTCCATCCAGACTTATAGTCCATCTCATTTTCCTTCCTGTCAATATGAGGCTCCATATTTCTCATGCAGCGAGCTGCATGTTGCTTCATGTGCATGAACACCGCTCCTTTGTAAATAAGGACCATAGGAGACCATAGGTACCAGGAAGTGCGGCCGAGCATAGGTCGCTTTAACATATAGCGGGTGTGAACCCCGTCCGGAAAGGCTTAGCCAGCCACCGGTACTCAGCCTTGGAGGGAATCGGGCAACTGGTTTCTTTAAGCG